>ERZ791915.872-NODE-872-length-26423-cov-8.495487_pt1 | contig 26423 bp, 19 predicted proteins | sample MGYA00510139_ERZ791915 | MGnify/ENA primary metagenome ERZ791915 (study PRJEB30046, sample SAMN00792117) | human gut metagenome | study: EMG produced TPA metagenomics assembly of the A metagenome-wide association study of gut microbiota in type 2... | reverse complement strand
GATACTCCCCTATAAAAATGGCTATTTATCAACTGTTTGTTGTGACATAGCCTTAACTTATAACAATATTAGCACAAAGTATATACTTAGTAAACACTTTTAAATAATTTTTAAATCTTTTTTCTAAGTTTTTTCAATGATAAAAATAATATTAACGATTGAGTACCAACAAATAAAAGATATGACAGCCATAAGCCATCATTGCCGTATAAAGGCACCAACAGCCGTTCCGCAGGCCAGAATACGGCCAGTGCAGCCATCATCATATTGCGTACCGGAGCTGTATAGGTAGCACCGGTAAACATACCGTAAAGCGCCAGGCCAATACCGGCTATCAGAGGATAAAGCAGCACATAATATCTGTAAGCCCCGGCTAATGCCGCCACCTCGCCGATATCTGTAAAACACCTGATCCAGAACGTACCGCTGGCGCCAAAGCCTGCCATCAGCACCACAACCAGTACGAACAGCCATTTATAAGTCATCCGCAAGGTCTGCCAGAATAAATCCCTATTTTTCTGGCCCAGAGCCCGCCCCGAAAAAATCGCCGCGCCGTTGGCCATGCCGTCGACCAGATAGGACATGATGTCCTTCAGCTGAAACAGTACCGCATTGGCTGCCAGTACGACAGTCCCCAAACCCGCACCGGCGGCGGCAATGATATTATTCACCGTCAGCAGGCAGGCTGTGCGGATCATCAGATTGACGTTTACCGAAAGCATCTTTAACAAACTCCCCGGCTCGATAACTTTTTTATAATCAAAATGCCTATAGTCAAAATCGCCATAAACATACATCAGCCAGCAGCCCACAACAGCGCCGTATAGCTGGCTCAAAAGCGTCGCCCAGGCAACTCCCTCAATATGGAAATGCAGCCCAAAAACAAACCACATACTTAAAGCCATATTCAAAACATTACTGGAAACCTGCATAAACACCGAGGCCCTCACCCTCGTCTGCCCCATCAGCCAGCCCAGCGACACATAATTAAACAGCACCAGCGGTGCGCCCCAGATCAGAATATCATAATAAGCCGTACACAGCGCCGCCACATCGGCAGCAGGTGCAACCAAAGCCAAATAAGCGGACAGGATCGGTTTCTGCAAAAGAATGCAGCCGCAGCTGACAAGCATCGCAATAAACAGCGGCCGCAGAAAAGCCAGCAGGCTTGCTTCCCTGACCCCGGAACCAAGAGCCTGAGCTGCATAACCGGAAGTACTGACCCGCAGAAAGCCAAAAAACCAGTAAATATTGTTGAAAAGGATCGCCCCCAAGGCTACAGCAGCTATATACTTGGGATCAGGCAGCTGTCCCATCACCGCAGTATTAACAGCCCCCATCAAAGGCTGCGTCATCGTCGAAAGCATAAAAGGGATCGTGAGCCCCAAATATTCCCTGTTTGTCAAAACCTCTGTCCGCACCGCTGCAATCCCCTTCACTGATATGATTTAGTATTTTGTCCATTATTCTAAAACACTCTTAAATTTAATTGATAACAGCTATTGTATGAACATATTATCATATGTTATACTGGTTGACAAGAATAAAATCAAAATAATCGTATCAAACTTTACAAAAATAAAATTTATATAAATAAAGGAGCTGTAACCATGTCAGATAATGTCAACATCTGCGGCTTAGAAGCAGGCCGAGGGCAAAAATCACGTACTTTCCTCCCTGTTCCCGGCACTGCCTCCCATATTCCTGTCACCATTATTAATGGACAAGGCGACGGGCCGACACTGCTGATCACTGCCGGCATCCACGGCGGCGAATACCCCGGCATCGCCGCAGCCATCGAACTGGGCCGTGATCTGGAACCGCAAAACATCAGCGGCTGCCTGATCGTCATCCATCCTGTCAATACGCCCAGCTTCTGGGCGCGCAGCGCCTTTATCGTCCCCGAAGACGGCAAAAACCTCAACCGTGAATTTCCCGGCGATGCAGGCGGCACGCTGTCACAAAAAATAGCTCATGTTTTAAGTCAAAAATTTTTCCCGCAGGCAGATTTTTATATAGATCTTCACAGCGGGGACATTCACGAAGAACTCTATCCTTACGTTTATTATCCCGGCCTGCCCGACGAAGAAACAGCCGCCACAGCCCGAGCTGTGGCCCAGGTGCTGGACATGGAATATATGGTGCGTTCCACAGCCACCAGCGGCGCCTACAACTATGCCGCCATCTCAGGCCTCCCCTCTCTGCTCATCGAACGCGGCGGCGCCGGGTTGTGCCTGCGTGAAGATATAGAAGCCTATAAAAAAGACATTCTCAACATCATGCGCCAGCTTACCCTCCTGCCGGAGCCGCCACAGCCACGCCGACACACGCCCCGCGATCTGACCAACGTCATCTATCTGGAAAATACCGACCAGGGCTGCTGGCTGCCCAACTTCCGCAGCGGCAGCAAAGTCGCCAAGGGAGATGAGCTTGGACGTCTGACCGACCTTTTTGGCACTACTATTGCCACCTATCACGCAGAACAGGACGGTATTATTCTTTATCAATGCGCCTCGCTGGCAGTGCCGGCAGGCAACGTGCTGCTGGCTTACGGCAGGCCGGCCGAATAAATTTTACACTTGACAAAGCCGCAGCTAACCAATTACAATCAAAATAATCTCTTTGCACTGCATATCGCTACAGTACAAACTGAACAGGCGGTAAACCTTTGGTTTTAGCGGCCGGGCCCTCAGGGCAGCAGATAGATCAGCAAACATCTGCGGGACAGTAAGTAGTTCCGCAGGTGTTTTTATTATACCTGGGCCGCTGCAAGAGTAACACCGGGGAGGTTATCCACCATGCAAGATAAAGTTGCCCAGGCCGAACGTCTGGCCATGCAGGTCTCCATCAACAGCATCATCGTCAATCTCATCCTTTCCGTCGGCAAACTGGCCGCAGGCATCCTGGCCAATTCTGCCGCCATGATTTCCGATGCTATCCACTCCGCCTCCGACGTTTTCAGCACCTTCATCGTTATGGCCGGCGTCAAGATCTCCAACAAAGCCTCCGATGCCGAGCACCAGTACGGACACGAACGGCTGGAATGTGTCGCCGCTATCATTCTGGCCATCGTCCTGGCCCTCACCGGCCTGGGCATAGGCTATGCCGGGCTGGAAAAAATACTCCATGCCTCCGCCGATGATCTCAAAATCCCCGGCAGTCTGGCACTGGCCGCCGCTGTTATTTCCATTATCGTTAAAGAAAGTATGTTCTGGTATACTAAAAAAGCAGCGCTCAAGATCAATTCCGGCGCCCTGATGGCCGACGCCTGGCACCACCGCAGCGACGCCCTCTCTTCCGTCGGCAGCTTCATCGGTATCCTGGGCGCCCGCATGGGTTACCCGGTACTGGACCCCCTTGCCAGCGTCGTTATCTGCCTGATGATCGTTTACGCAGCCTACGAAATTTTTAAAGACGCCATCGATAAAATGATCGACCGCTCCTGCGACGAAGCGACGATCAACACCATGACGGCCCTGATCGAGGCGCAAAAAGGCGTTGACCACATCGACGTGCTGCAAACCCGCAAGTTCGGCAACCGCATCTATGTCGACGTGGAAGTAAGCGCCGACGATAACCTGACTTTGCTGGAAGCGCATACTATCGCCGAAAATATCCATAAAGCGATCGAAAATAATTTTGCAGACGTCAAGCACTGCATGGTCCACGTCAATCCGTGCAGCGAAGTACATCACGACTGAATATGATCAAATATAAAAGTAAGGCCCTGACAGCAGTCACTGTCAGGGCCTTACTTTTATATAACAGCATAAATACCGACTTCTAAGGCTTCACTTTTTACGGTTCATAATCTCCGGGTTATCCAGCAGATACTGCTTGCTCAGGCGGCTCGCCGCCAGGCCATAACATCTGGCGGTCAGTGCAAGATCGCCCTGCCTTTCGGCTGCCTCAGCCCGTAAACATTCTTCCCTTGCTGCCTGCAATAAATCGGGATTTTTACTTTGGTAATGCTCAAAAAAGCGGTCGATCACCAGCAGATAATATTTTATTGCCTGCCCGGTCTCTCCGTTGATCTCCGCCGTCGTCGCCGCCAGAAATGCCGCCTTTACCGTAGCAGGCTCGCTGGGGCGCAGTTCATGCCACGGCGACTGCCGCACATAGCGCCAGTACAGCCCGCTTATTTCTGGAATGCAGCCTGCCATCCATTGTTTACTCTCGTTGATGCAGTGCAGCACCGCTGTATCGGCAGGATAAACCGCCATCAGCAGATTATTTGCCTCTACCAGAAAATTATACCTCTTATCCAATGTTAAAAAATTACCGTCAATAACAGCATTCAGGGCATCCTGATCTAATAACGGCAGCTTGTTCCCAAACCTTTGATAAAACTCAAGCACCCGGCCAGTTAGCCCTTCACTGCGCCACCGCTGCAGATCCAGCACCAACAGCCCCGCATTGAAGTATCGCTCCTGCGTCAGGCCCAGCAGGGCCGGCGCCCGGCATTCGTTAGGATATTCTGCCGCAGCTACAGCGCAGCCTTCCAGCTTAAGGGTGAATAATTCGTCCAGACGTTGACGGCAGACCATATCCACATCCATATACACAAGCCGTTCCAGCTGCGGCGGCAGTAATTCCGGCAATATTATCCTGATCAGGGTTGCCCGATGTAATCTTTCCGGCGCATCACTTCTGATCGGGTTCAGATGATCAAGCTGCTGCGCCGCGTCATAGATTTTTATTTTTACATTACGGTACCGCCGTGCAAAAGCAGCCAGACGTTTCTGGTCACCGGCTTCGATACCGTCACAGGCGAAGTGGAAACACAGCCGCCGCTCAGGATGCAGCTCCGTCAGATTGGTCATCAGGATACCGGCATACTTGACATAGTCGGCGTTGACGCCAAAACCAAAGTGGTATACTTTTTCAGACATATCCGCCCTCCGTCTGCGCCTTTTCCGCCAAAACTTTAGAAACTGTATCTCAAGCCCATATTCGCGCGCCATTTAGTTCTGATGACGCTGCCTGTAGTTTTTTCGATCTCGCCATACAAATTCGTGCCTTTGCTCATTTTCGCATTAAAGCCGATACCATATTCAAACCAGGTATCGCTGCCGCCGCCTGCATAGCTTCTGGTAACATCGCCATAGCTGGCGCTGGTCGCCACTTCGCCCTTAAACTCACGGGCCAGCGACAGTTTGGCATAGACATTGCTTTGCTCCTGCTGACGCCCTGCCGTAAAGCCGATGCGCCCGATCAGCGAGTTAAAGGCATCGTTGCTGACTTTTGCGCCGTCTTTGTCGTTCAGGTTCATGGTGTAATCGCTGCCGCCGATACGGCTGTAGGTTAGTTCGGCTTGTGGTTCGATGTAGAAATTATTTTTCAGGTTCTGACGGTAGCCGTATTCCGTAGTGATGCTGAAACCATTGCTGCCGTAGTCAGAGCCATAACGGTCAGTCCCCTTGATCGTAGTAAAATCGCTGTTGATGCGGCCGTATTTAACGATCAGGTCGGCAAAATGCCCTTTATCGCCTACATAGCTGCCGTACAGGCCAAGCATCGTGGAATTGATGTCGCCGTCAGTGCGGCTGCCGCTGACATCGCCGTCCAGGTGCGAAACCGTAAAACCGGTAAACAGCCTGCCGTTTTTCAAATTGTTTTGGAAGTCATAACCACCCTGCACAGCCTTGTAGCTCAGGTCGCTCTGCTGACCCTGGACGACTTCATTCTTGCCGCCATACATCCTTACCCAGACGCCGGCGTCGTCACTGCTGGTGCGCAGGTCACCCATGCGCCGCAGCAGATCGTTGTTATCCGCCCGCCAGGCCGCAGCCACGTTCAATGCTGTCGATGCGCCGATCTCTGCCAGCGTCAGCGCCGAACCTTTTCCGCCTCCTGACGTACTTACAGTAATATTTTTGATGATCCAGCCGCCATTATTGCTATCCACGGTGCTGTCATATGCCAGTTCCGGCGTCACATCAGCCAGCGTCAGGCCGGCGTCTACCTCCGCACCCTCATATTTTTTGCCTTTAAAAATTGTGTTGTCTTTCGTCAGGTAGGTGCCATCGACCTGGGCCACTACTATTTGTTTATCTTCCAGATCCATAAAGGCATCACTCGATTTGAGACTGGGGTCGGCGACGATTTGAATATAATGTTCGTTATTTCCGCTAACGGAGCCACTTCCAGTCAGTACGATTTTATCTGACCAGTCGGCTCCTATATTACTGCCGATACGGAAGGTAGTATTCTTTATTTGATGAACAGAACCACTACCGTCGTTTATTCCGTCAATTTTAAACTCTCTGCCTTTGCTTGTATCGTCACGTGCCTCGCCCGGCCGCTTATGATAAATATCAATAATACCGCCGTCACTGTTGATATATAAATAATATTTATGCTCATCAAGAGTCGGATACCAGACAGCGCTGTTAGACAATTTTAAACTGATCTTGCTAACCCTCTGGGTATCTCTATCTCCGGCCCAATAGGACTGAGGATTGGTCAAGTTTAAAGATACACTACTATACGAATTATTACTAATATCACCTTCTATCTGTACCGTCCCGGTACCGCTATTATTTATCTGCAGACCACCATTTGCAGAACAGCCGACATCGCCAACATAAATCGCATAATTGCCAAGGGCGGCCTTCAGCGTCACATCGCCATTTAAATAAATAGAGCCACCGTTGGAACTAGAAGCATCAGCTGCATGATAGTCGATATACAGCGCCGTGCCCCTAGTCCCGGCATCGATATTGACAGCCCCATTAAATTTATAGTCCCTGTTATAATATGTTTTCATATCTAACTTAAGGCCTACGTCTGCACCTTTAGCTGCAAAGTCCGCCGCAGTAATGGTAATTGCTTCAGAATTAGTAAACTCGCTATCACAATCTATAGTCTTAACAGGAGTTGCAAACGTCGGTGCAGCAGCCCTGGCCTCATCAGCGACAAACATCCCCCCCGAATATACAAACGACATTGCCAGCAGTGTCCGCACTACCTTTTTACTTAAAGCTTGTTGCTTTTGCATTTCCATCCCTCTTTCTTTATTTTTGATCATTTATCCTTGCTGCAGACACTGCAGTTAAGGCGTTTTACTTAGAGGTCACCCGCAGCAGTTCCAACAGCTGCCGCACCTCCTCCAGCGTATACTCCTGCTGCGGCGGTTCAGGCGCCCGCTTCACATTGACCCACTCTAACGCTGCTCTGCTATCTAAAAGCTGATCTATTTTACAATCTAAAACATTGGCGATACGCAGCAGCAGCTTCAGGCTCACCTTCACACGATTACATTCCAGATTGCTCATGTGGGTCTGGCTGATACCGATATGTTCGGCCAGTTCCTGCTGGCCGATCTGGCAGGCCATGCGCAGAAAACGGATATTGCCGCCGATATTTTGCAGGCATTTTTCATCGTACATATTTATACCCCTTTGCTGCCGCCTAAAAACATTTTTCTGCACAAGCTGCTACACAACAACGATTTTTCAGTTCTTCACAAATTCCGGGTTCTCACGCAGATACTGCTCCATAAGACGCCGCGCCGCCAGACCATAACACCTGACAGCCAGCACAGCCTCGCCCTGCTTTTCTGCCGCAGCTGCCGCCAGACATTCCTGCTGGGCCGCCTGTAATAACTGCGGCGCTTTATCATAGTAGTATTCTGTAAAGCGGTTGATCACTGCCGCATAATACCTGCGGGCCTGCCCGTGCTCGCCCTCCAGCTCCGCCGTCGTCGCCGCTAAAAAAGCCGCTTTCACAGTCGCAGGCTCGCTGGGCTGCAGATCATGCCACGGCGACTGCCGCACATAGCGCCAGTACAGCTCGCGTATTGATTTCAGGCAGCCCTGCGTCCAGGCTTTAGTCTCATTGACGCAATGCAGGATCGCCGCATTAGCCGGATAAGCGCACATCAGCGGATTATTGACTTCTATTAAAAAGTTATAGCGTTTATCCAGTTCTGTAAAACTGCCGTCGATAACGGCGTTCAGGGCATCCTGATCCGCAAGCAGCAGCTTTTCACTGTTTTGCTGATAATAAGCAGCTACCCGTTCGGTAAGCTGCAAACTGTGCCATACCGGCACATCGATCACCAGAACACCGGAAAAGAAGTATTTACTGCCGGTCAGTCCCAACGCCGCCGCATTTTCAGCGCTTTTCGTATCCCTGACCGCCCCTATGGCCTGCCCCTGCAGCGCCATCCGGAACAATTCGTCCAGACGGTTGATACAGATCACATCCACGTCCAGATACACCAGCCGCCTTATCTGCTGCGGCACCAGTGACGGCAGCAGGATACGCAGCAGCATCGACCTGTTCAGACGCGGTGGCACCTTACTGCTGATCGGTTTCAGTGCGTCCAGCTGCCGGCACAGGTCATACACGTCTACTCTGACATTCTTATGCTTATGCACTAACGCCTCCAGCTTCTGCCGGTCGGCAGCCTCGATACCGTCGCAGGCCAGATGAAAATATAAGGGCCTGTCCGGGTGCAGCATAGCAAGATTCGCCATCAGGATACCGGCATATTTGACATAGTTGGCATCGACGCCAAAACCAAAGTGCATTGTCCGCTTCTCCATAGTAAAACTCCCTGTGCTCAAATCACATTTCCAGCTCGTTTTCTGCCTCGCTTAGAAGCTGTATCTCAAACCCATATTGGCGCGCCATTTAGTTCTGATGACGCTGCCTGTAGTTTTTTCGATCTCGCCATACAAATTCGTGCCTTTGCTCATTTTCGCATTAAAGCCGATACCATATTCAAACCAGGTATCGCTGCCGCCGCCTGCATAGCTTCTGGTAACATCGCCATAGCTGGCGCTGGTCGCCACTTCGCCCTTAAACTCACGGGCCAGCGACAGTTTGGCATAGACATTGCTTTGCTCCTGCTGACGCCCTGCCGTAAAGCCGATGCGCCCGATCAGCGAGTTAAAGGCATCGTTGCTGACTTTTGCGCCGTCTTTGTCGTTCAGGTTCATGGTGTAATCGCTGCCGCCGATACGGCTGTAGGTTAGTTCGGCTTGTGGTTCGATGTAGAAATTATTTTTCAGGTTCTGACGGTAGCCGTATTCCGTAGTGATGCTGAAACCATTGCTGCCATAGTCAGCGCCATAACGGTTAATATCTTTCATCGTAGTAAAATCGCTGTTGATGCGGCCGTATTTGACGATCAGATCGGCAAAATGCCCTTTATCACCCACATAGCTGCTATAAACGCCGAACATCGTGGAATTGATGTCGCCGTCAGTGCGGCTGCCGCTAACGTCGCCGTCCAGGTGCGAAACCGTAAAGCCTGTGAACAGCCTGCCGTTTTTCAAATTGTTTTGGAAGTCGTAACCGCCCTGTACTGCTTTGTAGCTCAGGTCGCTCCGCTGGCCCTGGACGACTTCGTTTTTGCCGCCATACATCCTTACCCAGACACCGGCGTCGTCACTGCTGGCGCGCAGGTCGCCCATACGCCGCAGCAGGTCGTTGTTCTCTGCCCGCCAGGCCGAGGCCATGTTCAGCATCGTTGATGCGCCGATCTCTGCCAGGGTCAGCGCCGAACCCTTTTCGCCTGACCCATTTTGAGAACGGATATTGTCTAAAGTAATTTTCTCGATGATATAGTCGCCTGCTGTATCGCCAGCACCCAATGTCGTTGTCACATCAGCCAGCGTCAGGCCGGCATCCAGATCCATATCCTTATACGTACTGCCTGTTACTGTAGTACCGCTGCCGCTACTCATATTGCCGTTCAGCTGCGCCACCACGATCTTTTTATCTGCTACGTCCATAACCGGTACAGACGAAGAGATACTGGGATCGGCCACGATCTGGATAAAATATTTGTCACCACCGCTGTAACTGGCATCGCCATCCAGCACGATCTTATCAGCAGTGCCCGTACCGCCGCTATTGACGCCCATAACATCACTGCCGATACGGAAGGTCGTACCGTTAGTGCCGCTGACAGCATTATTAATACCGCTTAAAGTAAAAGTTCTGGCGCTGACATCTGATCTTACCTGCCCCGGCTGGCTGTGGTACAGGTCGATGATGCCGCCGTCAAGCTCCAGATGAAGAGTTTTAGAACCGCTCGTCCCTAATGTATAACTAGCCTCTGCCGGATACCAGACAGCGCCGCCGGCTAATTTAAAGTCGATTTGGTTCTTCTCATTTGACACCAGTTTGAGGTCGCCTGCCAGATAAGAATCCTGATTTGTCAGGTGCAGCTGCAGCAGATTTTTATTACTCGAGGATCCCCCTTTAACACCAACATTGCCCAGCAGCTGCACCGTATGGTTATCATCAACATTGACCTTCAAAGTAGCACTTTTAAAACTGTTAGGCCCAGTCAAAAACAGAGCATAGTTCCCTGCCGCCGCTTTCAAAACAACGTCGTCCTTCAGATTCACCGTTACGCTTCTACCAGTAGCACCAGCGGGATCAAGCCCAGAAGCATCCACAACCAAAGCATTAGCCGACGTATTGGTGGCATCGACCGCGATCTTGCCGGTGAAATCTGCAGTTACACTGGTAACGCTAGAGGAGCTCCCAATAGGTACAGTCACCAGCAGCCCAACGTCCTTGCCGCCGGCAAAATCAGCACTTTGGATATTAAACTCCTCTGAGATTGTCGAATCTGTTGTGATTGGTTTTTCACTTACAGGATTAGCCGCATCTGCTTTTTCACAGCTTGCAAACATCCCCCCCGCATATACAAGTGACATAGCCAGTAAAGTCCTGGCGATTTTTTTACTTACTTCTTCTCTGTTTTTCATTATCCCGACAACTCCCTTCTCAAATTGTGCGTGTCAATTGTTTCCCTTGTACGCCTTTTTCCCTCCACTTCTGACATACCAAAAACATTGCTCTGCCTTGGTCTTACTTTGTTAAAAATTGATTTTATTTACTAAAACTTTAAAAACATTTGTTAAAATAATATTCGTACCCATTATAGCACACCTGTACCCCCCCACAAGACATACAAAAACTTTTTTTGCGACGCAGTTTGGTTATCTATTGCCCTTACGGTTTGATAGCCGCCGCAAGAATGAGGTAAACCGCACGTTGCTGCGGTTTGCCCGGCAAATGGTTATTTTGTTTTTTATTTTGAATTTTTCTTTTTTCTTATGCAGCTTTCTTCCAGAAGCAAGCTGCGCAAAGAAGCTTGCGCACTGTGGCAAGTCCTGTTTTGCTTTGCTCGCTGTCCGGCTTCCAGGCAACTCGGCATTGCAGAACAAAGAAAATCTTTACCTACAAATCGTCAATGCCTCAAACAGTCCTTCCAGCACTTACAGCTCACTGCGCACACAACGGACCGGACCACAATATGCGCTCAAAACCCTGCATCGTACAAATTACTGCTAAATTTCATGAGCACGGTATCGATTGACTGATGTTATCAATGATTAGTGACTAAAGAAGTGGAACGTAGGGTGTTAGGGCACATTGAGCAGATTTTGTTATGTGCGATGCGAATAAGGCGATAGCGGAGTGACTTGTTTGAGGCATTGTTGCTCAGATGATTTATCTTCGGCAACAATGCCGAGTTTCGCAGAGCCGCCGTTGAGCGAAGCTAAATAAAAATCTGCGACGTGCCGGTTTTTCTTGCCTTTTTACCGCATTAGTTGCAAGTGCTAACGACGCAAATAATGCAATGGTAAAACGGACAGCGCAAGAGGCGATTGCATAATGAGCCTCTGTAGATTGGTTCGTTTCTTTTACCGCTAAAAGAAATGAACATTTAAAGAAACTCTTTGGGCAGCTTGCTTCTGGAAGAAAGCTGCATAAACAAAAATGTTGACTTTCTTTCAAGAAAGTCTAAATAAATTTTCTCAACAAAAAAAATAAAGATTTTAAGAAACAAAAGGTAAAAAACAAATTCAAATTCTCAGCAGAAAAATTCTAAAAAAAACATCGCAAAAAAAAATTAGCCCCTTTCAGGGGCTAAAACTTTTTGCGCCATTTTTCCCTATTTACTTTTACGCAAAACAGGCGTACACTAGCTACTGTTGTGCACGACGACTGACAGTATAACCGGTTATCATAAAACCAAGGGACTTGATCACCATAAATAAATTTAACGATTTCAACAATAACGACACGGACGAAACCCAGGCAGCACGCTTGCAGCGACTGATAACTGCCGCCCAAAACAACGATAAGGCCGCGCTTTTGCAGTTATGCGAGGATTTTAAGCCGCTGCTGCAAAGCGAGGCCCGCCGGGAAATGTTTTATAAGTCGCTGGGACGCGACGCCGAAAGTATTGCCGTGCTGGCTTTTATCGAGCTGGTATTGAAATATAAGGGCGCCGATTACCTGAACTGGCCCGGATATGCCCGCAGCAAGGTGCATTTTGCGCTGTTCGACGCGATGGAAAAGCAGGGCAGGATCTGGGAAAATGAAACGCAGATCGATACGGGCAGCGAGGCCGGCATCGACCTGCTGGACAGCGGCTATAGCACTGCCGGCACTCTGGACGAGCTGGCGCAGCTTTTGCTGTCGCTGGACCTGCAGGCAGCACTGGCACAGCTGAACGAACAGCAGCGCAGAATACTGCTCTTGCTGTTCATAGATGACCTGAAACCTGCCGAAGCAGCCAGACGTTTGCACTGCACGGTGCGCAATATCACCAAGCATCGCCTGAAGGCGCTGGACAGGCTGCGGGAATTGCTGTAAAAGAAAAAAACCACCACTAAAAACAGTGATGGTTTGGGCAGGCGCACCCCTACGCCTGCCAATGAAGGAGGAGAGAAAGGATTTTCAATTCTTTAACAAGGCCTTGAAAACAGCAAATAAACCAGAATATATCTGCCGGACAGAGTGAAAATGTGTCCGGCATCTTTACTCTGTACAACAATCAATATTTCGACCAACAAGAATAAATGACGATCATAAGAAAAAGACCGTCTCCTCAAGGCAAGAAGACGGTCAAATGTTATCAGTCAAAGCGATTCTGCCACTCTCACATAAACAGAACCTCAGTGGTTAAAAACATCTCCTTCCTGTCTCTCGCAGGTCAAGCAGTGATGCTTATACAGGCTGTTGTCCGGCTTCAGATATTACCCCGGCTTGTGCGGGGACTGACCTGTAACGGTGACGGGATCGCATCGGATTTGCACCGATCGACATTTAAGTTCATAGAACACCCATATGAAATATTGATTTGTTGTATTAATTATAACCATTACTAATTATCTTGTCAATACTTCTAGGAGAAAAATCTCAAAATATTTTTTGCATTAATTAGTGCTAATAAGTAATTCTCTTCCGTATTTCAATAATAAAGAAATAAAAAAATACGCTTATCCCACCGGAAAGGATCGGGATAAGCGTATTTTTTAATAGGCGTCAATTCCGCCGCGTCCGCCGCCGACGATGCGTACGTTATCTACGGCAAAAGCTGCCTTGATCTGGGGCAGCCAGCGGCTGACCAGAATCGTCCGCACTTTTTCGTCGCCAGTCAGCATGATCATGGCTTTGCCGCTGACATTGATATTTTCAAGGCTGTTGATATATTTTTCAAAATCGAACTCGCCCATTTCTGCTTTCAACGCCTGCAAACCGGGTAGTAAGGCAGGTTTTTCACTGACTGCACGCTGCTCAAATTTGACAAATGTTTCTGTCCTCAGGCTGTTATTGGGTGCATAGACGAATTCTTCTTCCAGTTTTCCGCCTGTGCCTGTAAAATCTTCACTCATATCTTTTCACCTCTTTTATTTTTTGGTAAGCAGTGAATCTAAAAGTAACAGGATATTATTGCCTATGGCAGCGTAGAATTTAATGTTTTCTTTATCATCAACGCTCCACGCAACGTGCATGGCGCTGGTTTTATTCGAGTATAAGCGTTTAAATTCGTCCAGCATCTCTTTGGGTAATTTAACATATAACATCATATTATATTGTTGGAATTTTTCATCCACAAGAATATAGTGAGAGTCAATAATCTCCAAACCATAGCGTTTTTCGATCAGTTCGATCAGACTTTTAACGGCCGGATTATCATTCATAGCTGCAGCCCCCTTATAAAGATGGACGCGGCCCATAGGAGGCCGCGCCTCAATGGCAAGTAAAATTATTTGATTTCAAAAGGCGAGCTGTCGTTGACGTTAACGCCGCTCAGCTCGGCAGCGGCAAATTTTTTGATAAGATCCTGAACCGCCATGGTGGCAGAAATTTTGCCACCGATGACTTCGTGTTCGATTTCTTCTCTGCAGTTAACGATGGCAGGCGAACGATAGAACAGATTATGCAGATGTTCTTCGACCATCGTATAGACCCAGGAAAGCGTCTGCTGTTTTCTGCGTTCAGCCAGCACACCGTTTTTCCAGCCCTGCTTCATGAAAGCCTCGATAACATCATGCCACAGTTCCATGATCCCTGCGCCTGTATACGCCGAACAGGTGAAGGCATGAGTGGTCCAGTGTTCGGTAGCCTGGCGTAAAAATTGCAGGATACGCTCATACTCCGCTCTTGTGACCATGGCTCTTTGCTTGTTATCACCATCGGCTTTATTGACGACGATCGCATCGGCGAGTTCCATGACGCCTTTTTTCATCCCCTGCAATTCGTCGCCGGCGCCGGTAAGTACTACCAACAGGAAAAAATCTACCATCGAGCGTACCGTTGTTTCACTTTGGCCTACGCCGACAGTTTCAACCAAAATAGTATCGTAGCCGGCAGCTTCACACAAAAGCAGCGTTTCACGGCTTTTGCGGGTCAAACCGCCCAGTGTACCGCCTGAAGGCGACGGCCTGACAAAGGCGTTGGGCTCGCGTGATAACTGTTCCATACGCGTTTTATCGCCCAAAATACTGCCTTTGGTGACGGTGCTGGACGGATCGACCGCCAGTACCGCTACTTTATGCCCGCTGCGGCAGAGATTGGTGCCCAGTGCTTCGATAAAAGTTGATTTACCGGCACCGGGTACGCCTGTGATGCCTACACGGGTGGATTTACCTGTATAAGGCAGCAGCTTTTGAATGACCTGCTGGGCCGTTTCAAAATGGGCTGCGGCGTTGCTTTCAACAAGGGTGATGGCGCGCGAAAGGATCGCGCGGTCACACTTGAGTACACCGTCCACATAATCATCTACCGTCAGTTTACGACGTTTGATGGTCGGGGCTACTTTATCTTTTTTGTCTACAGTTACACCAGGAGTTCCTTCATGACCGCCTGTCACACCGTACATCACCCGGCAGGCAAATTTATCGTTGTCTTCTTCCGGCACCCACGAAGGTTTATAAGTATCTGTCATGGCTTAATCCGCCAGGCGTTTGTTCAGCTCTTCCAGTACTTTTTTAGCGCAGACAGGTATAATGGTGCCGGGTCCAAAGATAGCTGCTGCACCGTGTTCGTAGAGATAATCATAGTCCTGGGCAGGGATTACGCCGCCGATTACGACCATGATGTCCTCACGTCCGCGTTTTTTGAGTTCTTCAACAAGCTGCGGCATCAGTGTTTTATGACCTGCTGCCAGCGAGCTCATGCCGACGATATGTACGTCGTTGTCTACCGCGTCTTGTGCGGCTTCTTCCGGGGTTTGGAACAGAGGGCCGATATCTACGTCGTAGCCCATATCTGCGAAGGCGGTGGAAATAACTTTCGCGCCGCGGTCATGTCCGTCCTGTCCCATTTTTGCGATATAGATACGTGGGCGGCGGCCTTCGCGCTGTTCAAAGTCGTCCGTCATCTGACGCACTTCTTTGATAACGTCCTCATCGGCAAATTCACTGCTGTAAACGCCGGAGATGGAACGGATGATAGCTTTATGACGGCCGCAGACTTTTTCGACCGCATCAGAGATCTCGCCTTTGGAAGCACGGGCACGGGCTGCGTCAACAGCCAGTTCCAGCAGGTTGCCTTCGCCGGTTTCCATGGCGTGGGTGATCGCGTTCAGGCAGCGTTCAACTTTTTCGCTGTCGCGGTTGGCACGCAGTTTTTTAAGACGTTCGATCTGTGCCAGACGTACGGCGGTGTTATCGACTTCCAGAATATCCAGCGGATCTTCTTTTTCCAGACGGTAGTCGTTGACGCCGACGATTTTTTCAGCGCCGGAGTCGATATGCGCCTGACGGCGGGCTGCCGCTTCTTCGATACGCATTTTCGGCAGGCCGGTGTCGATAGCTTTGGACATACCGCCCAGCTGTTCGATTTCCTGAATGTGGCCCCAGGCTTTTTGGATCAGTTGATTGGTGAGGTATTCTACATAGTAGGAACCGCCCCACGGATCGATAACTTTGCAGACTTTGGTTTCGTCCTGAATGTACAGCTGGGTATTACGCGCGATACGGGCTGAGAAGTCGGTCGGCAAGGCGATCGCTTCGTCAAGCGCGTTGGTATGCAGGGACTGGGTATGACCCAGGGCTGCTGCCATTGCTTCGATACAGGTACGGGTGATGTTGTTGAACGGATCTTGTTCTGTCAGGCTCCAGCCGGAGGTTTGCGAATGCGTACGCAAAGCCATGGATTTGGTTTTCTTTGGGCCGAAGGAGTTAACAAGTTTGGCCCACAGCATACGGCCTGCACGCATTTTAGCGATTTCCATGAAGTAGTTTTTGCCCATAGCCCAGAAGAAGGACAGACGCGGTGCGAACTGGTCGATCGTCAGGCCATGCTCGGTACCGGTACGCAGGTATTCGAAGCCGTCAGCCAGTGTATAGCCAAGCTCGATGTCGGCGGTGGCGCCGGCTTCCTGCATATGATAACCAGAAATGGAGATGCTGTTGAATTTAGGCATATAAGCCGAGGTATATTCAAAAATATCGCCGATGATCCGCATGGAAGCTGTCGGCGGATAGATGTAGGTGTTACGAACCATGAATTCTTTCAGAATATCATTTTGGATCGTACCGGCCATAACTGATTTATCTACGCCCTGTTCTTCGCCGGCCAGGATATAGAAGGCCAGTACCGGCAGTACGGCGCCGTTCATGGTCATGGATACGGACATTTGATCCAGCGGGATACCGGAGAAGAGGATCTCCATATCCAGAATGGAGTCAACGGCAACGCCGGCTTTGCCTACGTCGCCGACAACGCGCGGATGGTCGGAGTCATAGCCGCGGTGAGTTGCAAGGTCGAACGCGATAGAGAGGCCTTTTTGGCCTGCTGCCAGGTTACGGCGATAGAAAGCATTGGATTCTTCTGCCGTAGAGAAGCCTGCATATTGACGTACCGTCCAGGGTTTGGTTACATACATGGTGGAGTATGGCCCGCGCAGGAACGGCGGGATACCTGCCATGTACTGCAGATGAGTGCAGTTATTGTAGGTGTTGACGTCATATAAAGGCGCTACGTCTATTTGTTCCATGGTCCGGTAAAAATTTTCATCAAAGGATTTACCGGTTTCAGTTTTCAATTTGTCCTTCCAGGCAGCAAACTCAGCGTCACCTTGTGCTGGTGCCTGTTGAAAGGGAATTTGACTAAAATCAGGAATTCTGGACATTATCAGAACATCCCCCTTTCTTTTTGCATACGGAGCAGGGTTTCATAGCAGTTGGATTTAACGCTTATGTAATCATCCATACCTGCGGCATCACAGATTTCTTTCAGTTCTGCACTGGGAGCGCCTGCCAAAAAGACTTTCATAGCCGGATTAACTGCTTTGATGGCTTTGGTAACAGCCGGGGCAAGTTCCGGATAAGTAGCGTCTGTAGAGCAGACGATGGTGGCATCGGCACCGGACTCAAGAGCAGCTTTGACAGCTTCTTCTACAGTCGGGAACCCATTATTGGTCATGACTTCAAAGGCTGCGACCTGCATAAAAGAGGTAACAAAGTCGGCACGTGCTTTATGCTGCGGAATCGGACCCATGTTGGCCAGGAAAATTTTAACATTTTCGCCGGTTTTGGCAACAAAGCTTTCTGTGCGCATGCGCAGTTCTTCATAGCGTTCAGTCCAGCGGTGCGGAGCGATAGCTTCCACTTTTTCGCCCTGAGCGCTGCCGGTAAGAGCTGCTGAGATTTCGCCCATCGTCGCGCCAGCCAGCAATGCTTTTTCAGCATCAGCGATCAAGGAACCCAGTTCACTGGCATCACGTTTGCCAAGATCGCTGAGTACAGCTTCAACATAAGCGTTATCACGTACTTTGACGTTGACTTCCAAATCAGTTTTACGTGCTTTCAGGATTCCAGCGAAATCTACTTCAGGCACTTCCAAAAGTTCTTCGGTCATGTTAGGATACATGTTATTGCCAACCGCACGGTCTTTTCTGGTGGCGAGGTTTTTGAAACGGTCTTCCAGAATCTCTTTGATCGCAGCCTGTACTTTACCGCTTTCAAGTGCTGCCAGCAAACCGCCATGGCTTTCGATCTCCTGGAATTTCGCCCAGGTTTTTTCCGTAAATTCTTCGGTCAGGGGTTCGATATACCAGCTGCCGCCGGAAGGATCGATCGGCTGAATAAAGTTGAATTCATGCTGCTCCATGATCTGGATATTACGGGCAATACGACGTGAAAAGACGTCGCTGGGGCGGATGCAATGGTCAAAGGGTTTGACATACATGCCGTCCATACCGCCGACAACGGCGGAGAAGGATTGAGTAGCCGCACGCAGCAGGTTTACATAAGGATCGTATTTAGTCTGGCAGAAGGTGGAAGTGCTGACATAAAGATTGATCTTTTGTGCTTCTTCGTCACCGCCGCAGTTTTTAACGATTTGTGCCCAAACCATTTTCAGGCTGCGCAGTTTGGCGATCTCCATAAAGAAATTGGCGCCGATGCTGAAATGGAAACGCAGATGGCGGCAGAAGGCGTTGATGTCGATGCCGCGGCGTTCCATAGCGCGCATATAGGTTACTGCTTCGTTCATGGCGTAGGCTACTTCCTGAATGTCGTTAGCGCCGCCGTTGTGATAAACATCGGTATTGACTACTACTGTTCTCAGCTGCGGAGCATTTTTTTCAGCCCAGGCAATGCTGTGTGCCATTTCGTCATAATATTCGTCCAATGGACGAACTAATGCGCCATCCAAAGCAAGTTCCCCAATAGGATCGGCGGTGATAGCGCCATGCAGTTTGGTAAGGGGCAGGCTTTTTTTATCGCAGGCAGCAGCAACAGCTGCCAAAAGAGCGATATTGGAAGCGCCGGCGTAAATGTCGATCTCAAATTTTTCCAGATCGACGCCGTCGAGCAGTTTTTCTACGTCTGCCGCGGTAGCCAGGGAAACGCCGATGTCGGCAACGTCTTTTTCTTCTGCTTTGTCAGGGTCGCATCCTTTACGGGTCGCGGTGTCTAAAGCGACGCTGGCAGCGGTGGTTCCTTTCAAGAGTTCGTATTTGACCATTTCATTGGCTTCGGCAGGAGTTTTGCCATCACATTCCTGGGCGATCGTCCAGACTTTATGGATGTACCCGCCGGCATTGGCACCACGCAGGTTGCTTTCCATACCGGGATAGGTTTTATTGTGGGTGATCTTTTCCTGATCCTCTAATCTGTAAATAGGATTCAGGGTGATGCCCTCATAAGTTTTGGTAAACATACTTTTTTCAAAAGAACCGCCTTTAAGAGCAGTAGCTACTTCTTGCTTCCATTCCTCATAGGACGGCGGCGTAAATTCATCAAATGTCACTGGAGAAAAAGCTGTTTCTGAAGCTTCTTCCTTGTGAAGCTCTGCTGCAAGGTTTTTATCTTGTTCCATATACGGCATCCTTTCATTGATTATTTTCTGTGCCGGGGCAGTAAAACCATTCACCTCCTGTATTTTGCTTACTTACGTATCGCAGAGTGGTTCGAGTATCTCCTACCTAAACTGCATCTGTTAAGTGTCTCTTTTCCTAAAAAAATAAACCACCACTGTTTTTGTGATGGTTATTTTGCCGCGCACCCCTACGCAGGCAAAGGAAAAGAAGGTTCTTATACAAAAGAACTTGAGAATGGCAATAAATCTGACAGGGTGTCCAGTCCTGTCACAAATAAATATATCCACTGATGGCTGACCTTAATCCCGAGGTCTAGCCATCACACTTCGACCTCAATGCGCGCGTAGTGCGCAGAAAAACAGAAAACCGTTTTCTTAAAATAATATTAAGAAAAACGGTCAGAAATTCATAGCAAAAGATTCGCACTTCGTATTTACCCAAAATACGAACTCTGCAGCATCTCCTCCCCGTCTCTCGCAGGTCAATCAGCGATGGTGGCTAAGGCAGTTCTTCTGACTCCGATTCACAGCTTCCTTCACCTTCCCAGTATTGCTACCAGTGGTATTTTGAAGTTCGCTCCTCGTTACAGCGGCGGGACCGCGTCGGGATTACACCGACTTCTCTATTAAGCTCCGTAGAGCACCTTTAGCTTCCAATATTCATTTGATGTCTTAATTATATTTATTACTATTTCTTTTGTCAAGTCTTTTGATAGATTTTTTTATCTATCGTCTGTCATAAATAGTAAGGCCTCATACCCTGCTGTAATATACTGCAGGGTATGAGGCCGCTTTTATCCAGTTATTTTATTTTTAAAATACAGGTTGATGCCTAAGGGAACACAGATATTTAAAAACAGCAGCCGCACCAGCTGATAGGTGAGAATGATCGAAACATCTTCGCCCATACTCATGCCTGCCAGACACATTTCCGCAATGCCGCCGGGGGCCATGGCCAGGAAGGCCGTGATCAGCGAAAAGCCATAACGCGCCGACAGGGACCAGGCCACAACGACACTGACACCGATCATCAAAACAATGCCGCAAAAAATGTACGGCATCAGTTCTCTGGTGGCAGAAAGTTTTTTAGGCTCCAACATAACGCCCATATACAGGCCGATACTGACCTGTGCCGCCATCATCAGCAGATCAGGCACAGGCTGCAGGCTGCCCAAAAAGTACGAGCCGGCTGCGGTCGCCAGGATCGGTCCCAGCAAACGCGGGGTCGGTACATTGAACTTTGTGGCGAGAAAAGCGCCTAAAAAAGACAGCGGCAGCATGATCAGCCAATGCATGCCGCCAGTGGCCGCTACAGTGACGCCGCCCTGGATCACCTGGGCCCCCAGCCCGTGGATGACCAGAAATGGCACGGCTACGATGACGCCTACCAGACGCAGGGTCTGCATGACGACAACGACATTGGCGTCGGCCCGCGGGTCGTCTTCTGACATCAGCATCATCTGCGTCAGACCGCCAGGCATGATGCCCATGACACAGCTGATCAGGTTGGCAGACGTATGCCGGGCAGTCCACCAGGCGATGACAACCGCAACAGCGACGGCGATCAGCGTAGCTTCCAGCACGCCGAAGGTCTGATGGGTCATTTTATCCCAGGTATCAGCCGTAAAGTTACGGCCGATACCATAGCCGGCAACAAGCAGAGCCACTTCGCGCCAGTTTTTGGGCCAGGTGACAGACGAGCCTGCTACTTTACAGGCCACTGCTGCAAAAATACCGCCTAAAAGGTAGGGTATCGGCAGTTCCATTTTTAAAAACAGTGTTCCCAAACAAGCTGCCATGATAAACAGCAGCAAACGATTCAGCATATTTACCTCACTCAGTAATGGCCTTCCAATGCTGTCATGATGCGGTTGATGAGTTCACTGCGCATCGTGCTTTGCGTTACAGAATAGGTCATGATACGGCTGTCGTCCAGCCCTAGCTCGCGCTTGAACAGGGCTTTTTGCGCCATGGCCGCATTTTTCGACAATTTATCAGCTTTAGTCAGGATAACCTGTACCTGCAGACCGCAGTCCAACAGCCAGTGATAGCTTTCGATGTCGCTGTCCAAAGGCTTATGCCTGATATCGATCAGCTGGCAGACGAGGCCCAGATTATCAGACCCCGAAAGATATTTACTGATGAAACCGGACCACTTGTCTTTGTTGGTTTTGGCTGTTTTGGCAAAACCGTACCCGGGCAGATCCACTAAATAAAAATCGGCCCGTTCTTCCTGCCCTTCGGCGGTACGTTTAGCCTGCAAACCATAGAAGTTTATCGTCTGGGTCTTGCCCGGGGTCGAGCTTACCCGAGCCAGACCGTTGCGCCGGCACAGGGAATTGATCAGTGAAGATTTACCGACGTTGGAGCGGCCTATGAAGGCAGCTTCTATCAAAGGCGGGGTTGGGTATTGATCTGCCCGAACGGCAGAAGTGATATATTGGGCATGAATAATATCCCAGATTCCTTTATTCATCTTATTCCTCCAAAGCTAACTGCAGCACCTGGTCCATATGATTGACAGGAATGAATTTTATGGCCGCCCGCACGTTAGCAGGCAGTTCTTCCAGATCCTGCATATTCTGTTCAGGCAGCAGGATAGTTTTGACGCCGTAACGGTGCGCCGCCAGCATTTTTTCTTTGATGCCGCCTACCGGCAGTACCTTGCCCGACAGTGTGATCTCGCCCGTCATGGCAAGACCGGCTTTGACGCAGCGTTTGGTCAGCGCCGAGACCATAGCCGTTACCATAGTGATGCCGGCAGAAGGGCCGTCTTTGGGGATAGCGCCTTCCGGCAAATGGATATGGATGTCGGTGGTTTCATAAAATTTTTCGTCCAGCTGCAATTCTTTAGCACGGGAACGGATATAGGTATAACCGGCCTGAGCAGATTCTTTCATCACGTCGCCCAGCTGGCCCGTAAGCACCAGCCCGCCTTTGCCATTGGTAGCCAGTACTTCCACTTTCAGCAGTTCGCCGCCGACGCTGGTCCAGGCCAGGCCTGTACAGATGCCGATCTCGGCTCTGGCTGTCAGATCGCTTTCCAGGAAAATAACAGGGCCCAGGTATTTAGTCAGATTTTTTTCGGTAACTTTAGCGCTTTTGACCTGTTTGGTAACAATGCGATGCGCTGTTTTGCGGCAAATAGCGGCGATCTTGCGTTCCAGATTACGCACACCGGCCTCGCGGGTATATTCGCGGATAACGTGACGCAGCGCGGTTTCCGTAATATTCAGGGTCTTCGCTGTCAGGCCATGAGCCTGACGTTCCTTCGGCAATAAATGCAGTTCGCCGATCTTGACTTTTTCATCTTCGGTATAGCTGGTCAGCTGGATCACTTCCATCCTGTCTAAAAGAGCAGGCGGGATAGTTTCCACGGTATTAGCGGTCACGATCCAGAAGACGTTCGATAGGTCAAAAGGAAATTCGATATAGTGGTCACTGAACGTATTGTTCTGCTCCGGGTCCAATACTTCCAGCAGTGCGGAAGCAGGATCGCCCCGGAAATCGGACGCCATTTTATCGACTTCGTCCAGCAGGAAAACCGGATTCATACAGCCGCAGGTCTGCATACCGTGAATGATCCGTCCCGGCATTGCGCCGATATAAGTGCGGCGGTGGCCGCGGATCTCGGCTTCATCACGCACGCCGCCCAGGGAAACACGGGTGAATTTGCGATTGATGGCCTTGGCTACCGAATGTGCCAGGGAGGTTTTGCCTACGCCGGGAGGCCCGACCAGACACAGGATCGGCCCTTTGCTCTGTTTGGTCAGTGCCCGTACCGCCAGATATTCCAGGATACGTTCTTTGACTTTTTCCAGACCATAGTGATCTTTATCCAGCACTTTGGCAGCTACTTCAAGATCAAAATTATCTTCGGTAAATTTGCCCCAGGGCAGACTTAAAAGCACGTCGATATAGTTGCGGATGACGGCGCTTTCAGCCATCATCGGCGGCATCTTATACAGACGGTCCAGTTCTTTGTTGATCTTTTCGACTACTTCTTCCGGCAGGTCGAGCTCCGCCATTTGTTTTTTGTATTCGTCAATTTCAGCCTGGCGTTCGTCGCCTTCGCCAAGTTCTTTATTGATGGCTTTCATCTGCTCACGCAGATAATATTCTTTCTGGTTCTGTTCGATCTGTTTGCGCACCTGCTGGGAAATATTTTTTTCCAGTCCGGCGATTTCCAGTTCTTTACACAGATAGGTATAGAGCTTGTTCATGCGTTCTTTGACATCGACCGCTTCTAAAAGCTGCTCTTTTTCTTCGATATTGATGGACAGGTAACCGGCGATCATGTCTGCTACGCGTCCGGGATCGGTCTGATCCTTGAAGGTCAGCAGCACTTCGCTGTTGACTTTTTTACTGGCGATGATCCATTGCTCGAAGGTTTCGATCAGCATCCGGCGCAGGGCCTCTACCTCGTTATCTTCGCTGACGACGGAGTCCACCGGCAGCGCGTTGGCCTGAAAATAGGTATCGACAGCCGGGGCTTCGATGATTGTTTCTATTTTAGCGCGCGCTAAGCCTTCGACCAGTATCCGCAGCGCACCGCTCGGTAATTTGAGCAGTTGTTTGATTTCTGCCACGACGCCATATTTAAACAGATCCTGCTGCCCCGGTTCCATTGTTACGGCTTCTTTCTGGGATACCAGAAGGATCTGCTTGTCGGATGTCATGGCAGCTTCTACCGCATGGACAGAACGCTCTCTGCCTACATCAAGATTTATAATCATGCCCGGAAATACCAGCATACCTCTTAAAGGCAGCAATGGCATCAGGCGTGGCCTTGTTTCCATATATTCCCCTCCTTTGCCGGCAGTCTTTGCTGCGGCAAACGATATTTTCAAATTATTTTTTTACTTAACTTTATTTTAACATAAAAAGGGGAAAAGGCTATGCCCCTTCCCCTTTTTTTTAATTGCTTAACTGGCAACTACCATTTTCGGTTCCATGTGCTCTCTGATAGCAGCTTCCGTAACTACGCATTTGACAACGTCGACACGGGAAGGAACCTCATACATCACATTACGCATTACCTCTTCAATGATAGAACGCAGACCGCGGGCTCCGGCATTACGTTTAAGGGCTTCTTCTGCAATAGCTACTAAAGCGCCGTCTTCGAATTCCAGTTCCACATTATCCATAGCCAGGAAATGCTGATATTGTTTGATCAAAGCATTTTTAGGCTCTTGCAGGATCTTGATCAAAGCGTCTTTATCCAGAGAATCTAAAGTTACTACAACAGGCAGACGACCTGCAAATTCAGGGATCAGACCGAATTTCATCAGATCTTCGGGCAAAACCTTTTTAAAGATCGTATCCGCTTTTGCTTCTTCTTTAGTTTTGATGTCGGCACCAAAACCAAGATTCTTTTTGCCGATACGGGCGCCGATAATATTTTCCAGGCCGGCAAAAGCGCCGCCGCAGATAAATAAAATATTGGTTGTATCAATCTGGATAAATTCCTGATGCGGGTGTTTACGTCCGCCCTGCGGCGGAACACTGGCAACAGTGCCTTCCAAAATTTTCAGAAGCGCCTGCTGTACACCTTCACCGGAAACATCACGGGTAATGGACGGGTTTTCCGATTTACGGGAGATCTTGTCGATCTCGTCGATGTAAATGATCCCTCTTTGAGCACGCTCAATATCAAAATCAGCATTCTGGATCAATTTCAGCAGGATATTCTCGACGTCCTCACCTACATAACCGGCTTCTGTCAAAGCAGTAGCGTCAGCTATTGCAAAGGGCACCTGCAGTATCCTGGCCAGCGTCTGCGCCAGCAGAGTTTTACCGCTGCCGGTAGGCCCCAGCATCAGAATGTTTGATTTTTGCAGTTCTACTTCTTTATCCTTCACAGGATTATTCAGTTCATAGTTGATCCGTTTATAGTGGTTATAAACCGCTACGGCCAAAGTTTTCTTTGCTTCTTCCTGACCGATTACATATTCGTCAAGAATATTTTTGATCTCTTTCGGCTTCGGCAGTTCGTTCACACTTACAACATCAGCATTTGTTTCCTTCAGGTCTTCAGTCAGCATCTCATTGCAAAGTTCGATACATTCGTCGCAGATATAGACGTTATGACCGGCAATCAGCTTGCGGACCTGACCTTCTCTTTTCCCACAGAAGGAACAGGTTATATTGCTGTCGTTCCCCTCGCCAAAGTTCATATTGTTATCTCCTTAGTCTGCATCATTTTGCTTCTTCAGCTGCCGGCTTACGGGTCACAACTTCGTCAATGAGCCCATAAGCTTTTGCTTCTTCGCTGGTCAGATAATAGTCGCGTTCAGTATCCTGAGCGATTTTTTCTTTAGACTGACCGGTATGTTTGGCTAAAATGCCGTTCATTTCTTCGCGGATACGCAGAATCTCGCGCGCATGAATCTCAATTTCCGTAGCCTGACCCTGTGCTCCGCCCAGAGGCTGATGGATCATCACACGGGAATAGGGAAGCGCATAACGCTTGCCGGGAGTTCCCGCCGCTAAAAGTACGGAAGCCATGCTGGCAGCCATACCCATGCAGATAGTAGAAACATCCGGTTTGATATACTGCATCGTATCATAAATAGCCAGTCCTGCGCTGACACTGCCGCCCGGGCTGTTGATATAAAGATGGATGTCTTTATTGGGATCTTCGGATTCCAGGAAGAGCAGCTGGGCGATAACGACATTCGCCATCGCGTCGTCGATAGGGCCGGTCACAAAAACGATTCTGTCTTTCAATAAGCGGGAATAGATGTCATAAGAGCGCTCACCCCTGCTGGATTGCTCTACAACGATAGGCACATAGTTCATGTCTTACACCCCTTTTCTTTAAGGTTATA
>ERZ791915.871-NODE-871-length-26425-cov-16.713007_pt1 | contig 26425 bp, 20 predicted proteins | sample MGYA00510139_ERZ791915 | MGnify/ENA primary metagenome ERZ791915 (study PRJEB30046, sample SAMN00792117) | human gut metagenome | study: EMG produced TPA metagenomics assembly of the A metagenome-wide association study of gut microbiota in type 2... | reverse complement strand
TATCATATCCGCGATACTCTAATCGCTTCAATCCTTTGATAAGAATGGGGTAGGCCTTCTTTGGACCAATATAGCCTACTATTCCACACATACTAATTAATATTTGATTTTGCGCTGCAAAGATATAAAAACCCGAGAACATAAAGTTAATGTTTTACCTATTTATTTATCAAAAGAATAGAAAAAAGATGTTTTCTTGTCAAAAAGTTAAAGAAAACAAACTTATGAAAGCAAAAGGAACAATTTTATAATCTCAAAGCAAGCAGTAGAATTTTAGTATTATATTGAAAGGAGATAGCGGAAAAATCTTCTAATCCGGCAAAGAGTGCCGTTTTTCAACGTTGCCAAATTGCCAAAAAGCCAAATAGCCAAAGCCAAAGGAAATGACTAATAAGATAAAGAGAACCCGTTGGCGGAATTAATTCATAACAAACATCGGTTGAAAGTGAAATTCACCCCATCCGCTGTTGAGCTAAATAAATTAGCTCATTAGAAGAAAAAAAAGGAATCAAATGATAATTTAGCGTAGCCTAAGCCTTTCAGCCTTGAGTTGCGCAATAATCATCTGTTTGATTCATAACCCTACAAAAAGGAATAAAAGAGTGATAAGGTGGTAATGTGATAAAGTGGCTGCGCTATATATCACAGAATGTTATCCCACTACCACCTTATCACATTATCACCTTACCACCTTATCACCTTATCACATTATCACATTTTATTCATATCCCAGCAGAAAGAAGTTAATTCCACCAACGGGTAAAGAGACTAAATCCATGTCAAACCCATATCAACACTGTATCAAGTCCGTACCATCTCCGTATCTATAGGAACGAACTTGGTACGGAGTTGGTATGGACTTGACACGGAGTTGGTACGGACTTGGTTATATCCGGACAAGGACGAAACGAAAAAAATGTCATGCACTTCCTCTTTGGCTATTTGGCATTATGGCAATATGACAATTTCTCGAACGAGAGAAAGACATACTTGCAATATAAAACATAAAGTATATATTTTATTTCAATCTAAAACACAAAAGCACATATTTTATTTCAATCTAAAACACAGTTCCAATAAACAGATATTTTGCAAGTCACAAAAACAAGCATTATAATACCAATTTGAAATTAAATTAATACTTTTGCCAAACATTTTGATAGCAATAATAGGTATTACTACAGAATAAAGTAAACTTAAAAAGATGAAAGAAGAACTTTTTAACAACGAAACAAAGAGAAAAGCCGGACAACAGGGAAAGGAAGAAAGCCAACATCCTGTATATCAACGACAGCCCAGGCAGTTGGGCTTGTATGATGCAGAGAACGAGCATGACGCTTGTGGTGTCGGTATGTTAGTGAACATACATGGAGGCAAGTCACACGAACTGGTAGAGTCTGCATTGAAGGTGTTGGAGAACATGCGTCACCGGGGTGCCGAAGGTGCGGATAACAAAACCGGAGACGGTGCCGGCATCCTGCTGCAAATCCCGCATGAGTTTATTCTTTTGCAGGGTATTCCTGTCCCCGAGAAAGGGAAATACGGTACAGGTCTTCTCTTTCTGCCGAAAGACGAGAAAGACCAAGGTGCTATCTTAAGTATTATCATCGAAGAGATTGAAAAAGAAGGATTGACATTGATGCACCTGCGCAATGTGCCCACTTGTCCAGAAATTCTGGGAGAATCGGCACTTGCCAACGAACCGGATATCAAACAGATTTTCATCACCGGATTTACGGAAAGCGAGACAGCCGACCGTAAACTCTATCTCATAAGAAAAAGAATAGAAAACAAAGTACGCAAATCGGATATTGCCACGCGCGAGGATTTCTACGTTGTCTCCCTATCCACGAAGAACATCATCTATAAAGGTATGCTCTCTTCACTGCAACTGCGAGGCTACTTCCCCGATCTGACAAACCCCTACTTCACCAGCGGCATAGCACTGGTGCACTCCCGCTTCAGCACTAACACCTTCCCTACCTGGGGACTGGCACAACCGTTCCGCCTCTTGGCGCACAACGGCGAAATCAATACCATCCGCGGTAACCGGGGTTGGATGGAAGCCCGCGAAAGTGTGCTCTCCTCTCCCGTCCTGGGCGACATCAGAGAGATACGCCCTATCATTCAGCCGGGAATGAGCGACAGTGCCTCACTGGACAATGTATTGGAATTCCTCGTTATGTCAGGCCTCAGCCTGCCGCACGCCATGGCCATGCTGGTGCCGGAATCTTTCAATGAAAAGAACCCCATCAGCGAAGACCTGAAAGCATTCTATGAATACCATTCCATCCTGATGGAACCATGGGATGGCCCTGCTGCCTTGCTGTTCAGCGACGGGCGTTTTGCAGGCGGTATGCTCGACCGTAACGGACTGCGTCCTGCACGTTATTTAATTACGCACAACGACATGATGGTAGTTGCCAGCGAAGTGGGCGTGATGGATTTCGAACCGGGAGACATCAAAGAGAAAGGACGCCTGCAACCGGGTAAGATACTACTGGTAGATACCGAAAAAGGCGAAATCTACTACGACGGGGAATTGAAAAAACAGTTGGCCGAAGCCAAGCCTTACCGTAGTTGGCTGGCAACAAACCGCATCGAACTGGATGAGCTGAAAAGCGGCCGTAAGGTAGCGCACACTGTGCCCGATTACGAGAGGATGCTGCGCACCTTCGGCTATTCCAAGGAAGATGTGGAGCGGCTCATCGTTCCGATGTGTACCACAGGTGCCGAGCCTATCAACTCAATGGGGAATGATACGCCGCTTGCCGTGCTTTCGGATAAGCCGCAACTGCTGTACAACTACTTCCGCCAGCAGTTTGCACAAGTCACCAATCCGCCTATCGACCCTATACGCGAGGAATTGGTAATGTCACTGACGGAATATATCGGCGCCGTGGGCATGAACATCCTGACACCCAGCGAAAGCCATTGCAAGATGGTGCGCCTCAACCATCCCATCCTGAGCAATGCACAACTGGATATTCTTTGCAACATCCGCTACAAAGGTTTCAAAACGGTGAAACTACCCTTGCTGTTTGAAGTGGCAAAGGGGCGTGCCGGATTGCAGGAAGCACTCACAGCACTTTGCAAGCAAGCGGAAGAGTCCGTCAGCGAAGGGGTGAACTACATTGTACTAAGCGACCGTGATGTGGATGCCACTCATGCGGCTATCCCCTCCCTGCTGGCAGTAAGCGCAGTGCACCACCACCTGATTTCGGTAGGAAAACGCGTACAGACGGCATTGGTAGTGGAAAGCGGCGAAATACGCGAGGTGATGCACGCAGCCCTGTTACTGGGATTTGGCGCCAGCGCCCTGAACCCTTACATGGCATTCGCCGTGATCGACAAGCTGGTGGCGAAGGAAGAAATCCAGTTGGATTATGCCACTGCCGAAAAGAAATATATCAAAGCCATCTGCAAGGGACTGTTCAAGATTATGAGTAAAATGGGTATCAGTACCATCCGCTCGTATCGGGGAGCGAAAATATTCGAAGCCGTAGGTTTGAGTGAAGAGCTCAGCAATGCTTATTTCGGCGGGTTGAGATCCACTATAGGCGGTATCCGGCTGGATGAAGTGGCACACGATGCAATAGCATTCCACGATGCAGGCTTTGCCGCACAGGTAGACGGATTACTCCCCAACAACGGTTTGTATGCTTTCCGTAAAGACGGAGAAAAACATGCCTGGAATCCGGAAACCATTTCTACCTTGCAACTCGCCACACGCTTGGGCAGCTATAAGAAATTCAAAGAATTCACCAGTCTGGTAGATGGAAAAGAAGCGCCTATCTTCCTGCGCGACTTCCTGGATTTCCGCCGTGCCCCCATTTCTATAGATAAGGTTGAACCGGTAGAAAGCATCATGCACCGCTTTGTGACGGGTGCTATGAGTTATGGGTCTATCAGCAAAGAAGCGCATGAGGCAATGGCCATTGCCATGAACCGGATTCACGGACGCAGCAACACAGGTGAGGGAGGCGAAGACAGCGCACGCTTTACGCCCCGCGAAGACGGAACCAGTCTGCGTAGTGCCATCAAGCAGGTGGCTTCGGGACGTTTCGGCGTAACAACGGAGTATCTGGTGAACGCCGATGAAATACAAATCAAAGTGGCACAAGGGGCCAAACCGGGTGAAGGCGGTCAGTTGCCGGGCTTTAAAGTAGATCAGGTGATTGCTAAAACACGTCACTCCATTCCCGGCATTTCATTGATTTCTCCCCCGCCCCATCACGACATTTATTCTATTGAGGACTTGGCACAGTTGATCTTCGACCTGAAGAATGTAAATCCCCGTGCCAAGATCAGTGTGAAACTGGTAGCTGAAAGCGGCGTAGGAACCATTGCAGCCGGAGTGGCCAAAGCAAAAGCCGACCTTATTGTCATCTCCGGTGCGGAAGGAGGCACGGGGGCTTCTCCTGCCTCCAGTATCCGCTATGCCGGTATCTCTCCTGAACTGGGACTAAGCGAGACGCAACAGACTCTTGTACTGAACGGTCTGCGCGGGCAAGTGATACTGCAAGTGGATGGGCAACTGAAAACCGGTCGCGACATCGTGCTGATGGCGATGCTGGGTGCCGAAGAGTTCGGTTTTGCGACCAGTGCTTTGATTGTACTGGGCTGCGTCATGATGCGTAAATGTCATCAAAACACCTGCCCTGTGGGTGTGGCAACGCAAAACGAGGAACTTCGCCGACGCTTCCACGGACGTAGCGAATACCTGGTGAACTTCTTCACTTTCCTGGCGCAGGAAGTGCGGGAGTATCTCGCCGAAATCGGCGTGGAACGCCTAGATGACATCATCGGACGCACGGATCTTATTATCCGCAAGTCAGAAAACGAATCCCCTAAGCAATCCCTGATTACTTTCGACAAAATACTGGCACGCGTCGATAATGGTGCAGCCATCCGCCACACCATCGACCAGCAACATGGCATCGACCACGTAAAAGACGTTGAGATGCTGCATGCCGCTACTGAAGCTCTGGAAAACCAGAAAGAAATCTCACTGGAATATACGATTGCCAATACAGATCGTGCTTGCGGAGCCATGCTTTCGGGCACCATTGCCGCGAAGTACGGTGAAGCGGGACTGCCGGAACATACATTGAACGTAAAATTCAAAGGTTCTGCAGGACAAAGTTTCGGTGCATTCCTTGTACCGGGTGTCAACTTCAAACTGGAAGGTGAAGCGAACGATTACCTCGGCAAAGGCCTTTCGGGCGGACGGATTGCTGTGTTGCCTCCGGTACGCTCTAACTTCCAGGCCGAGAAGAATACGATTGCAGGAAATACCTTGCTCTATGGCGCAACCAGTGGTGAAGTTTACATCAATGGGCGCGTAGGCGAGCGTTTCGCTGTCCGTAATTCCGGTGCCATTGCCGTTGTAGAGGGTGTAGGCGATCATTGTTGCGAGTACATGACGGGCGGTCGTGTGGTAGTCCTCGGTTCAACAGGGCGTAACTTCGCAGCCGGCATGTCGGGCGGTGTAGCATACGTGTGGAATAAGGATGGAAACTTCGATTATTTCTGCAATATGGAAATGGTGGAACTAAGCCTCATAGAAGAAGCATCCTATCGTAAGGAATTGCACGAACTCATTCGTCAGCACTACCTCTATACAGGCTCCAACTTGGCACGCATCATGCTTGATGACTGGAACCGATATGTGGATGAGTTTATCCAGATAGTCCCCATCGAGTACAAAAAGGTGTTGCAAGAGGAGCAAATGCGGAAACTGCAACAGAAGATTGCAGAGATGCAGAGAGATTATTAGAATTGACAGTTGACAATTACTGTTTAGTCGCCTACTTAATTATGCAAACAAACTAATTACAAACATTTACTTAGTCAAACTAAAGAATAGTATAATGGGAAATCCAAAAGCATTCTTAAACATACCACGACAGGAAGCGGGATACCGTCCTGTCCACGAACGTATCACCGACTTCAGTCAGGTGGAGCAAACTTTAAACAGTCACGAACGCAAACTCCAGGCATCACGTTGCATGGATTGCGGTGTACCCTTCTGTCACTGGGCGTGCCCATTAGGCAATAAACAGCCAGAATTTCAGGATGCACTTTATAAAGGTAAATGGCGTGAAGCATACGAAGTGCTCGCCGCCACAAACGACTTCCCCGAATTTACCGGACGCATCTGTCCGGCACTTTGCGAAAAGTCGTGCGTACTGAAGCTTTCGTGCGATGAGCCTGTCACCATTCGTGAAAACGAGGCAGCTATTGCCGAAGCGGCTTTTCGCGAAGGTTACATCGTGCCCATTCAGCCCGAACGTAATGGAAAGCGGGTTGCCATTATCGGTGCAGGTCCTGCGGGACTCTCCGCCGCCTGCCGGCTGAATGCTAAAGGCTATGAAGTAACCCTTTTTGACAGCAAACCCATGCCCGGCGGATTACTACGCTATGGTATTCCTAATTTTAAACTCGATAAAGCAGTAATCGACCGCCGGATGGGAGTACTTGAAGCCGAAGGCATCAAGTTCGAAATGGGCGTAACGGTAGATGTACAGAAACTCCCTGCCGGCTTTGATGCCTACTGCATCTGCACCGGGACACCGCAGGCACGCGACCTCAACATTCCCGGACGCGAACTGAAAGGTATTTATCTTGCCCTTGAAATGCTGTCCCAGCAAAATCAGATTCTCGATGGAGAAACGTTCCCCAAAGAACGTCTGGTAAATGCCAAGGGCAAACGGGTTCTCGTCATCGGTGGCGGTGATACAGGATCAGACTGTATCGGTACGAGTATCCGCCAGGGAGCCGTGAGTGTAACACAGATTGAGATCATGCCACAGCCTCCCGTAGGTCACAATGACGCTACTCCTTGGCCGCAATGGCCCATTGTACTGAAGACGACTTCAAGTCACGAAGAAGGTTGCACGCGCCGCTGGTCGCTGGCATCCAATCAGTTTATTGGCAAGAATGGAAAAGTCTGCGGTGTAGAGGTGGAAGAAGTGGAATGGATTCCGGCTCAGGATGGTGGACGCCCTACCATGAAGCCTACCGGAAAGAAGGAAGTAATAGACACCGATATGGTGCTTCTGGCCATGGGCTTCCTGAAACCGGAGCAGCCTGAATTTCCGGAAAATGTGTTCGTGGCAGGTGATGCGGCACGTGGTGCCAGCCTTGTGGTGCATGCACTTGCGGACGGACGGAGAGTAGCGCAACGAGTTTCAGAGTTTTTTTGGGGGGGCGAAGGACGCAGATAAAAAGTCATCCACCACAATTCATAATTTATAATTAATAATTAATCATCATGTGTGGAATCGTAGGTATCTTCAATATCAAATCTCAATCCCAGGAATTGAGAAATAAGGCGCTTCGAATGGCGCAGAAAATCCGTCATCGCGGACCGGACTGGAGTGGTATTTATGTAGGTGGCAGTGCCATCCTGGCTCACGAACGTCTTTCCATCGTCGATCCGGAAAGTGGCGGACAACCTTTGTACTCTCCGGATGGCAAGCAAATCCTTGCCGTCAACGGTGAGATCTATAATCACCGGGAAATCCGTTCCCGCTACGCCGGCAAATATGCTTTCCGTACAGGATCGGACTGTGAAGTCATCCTCGCATTATATAAGGATAAAGGCATTCATTTCCTTGAAGAATTGAACGGTATCTTTGCCTTTGCCCTTTACGATGAGGAAACAGACGATTACCTGATTGCCCGTGACCCTATCGGGGTAATCCCTCTTTATATCGGTCGTGACGACCAGGGACATATCTACGTCGGTAGCGAACTGAAAGCTCTTGAAGGTTTCTGTGATGCCTACGAGCCTTTTCTACCCGGACATTACTTCTGGGGACGCGAAGGGAAAATGCACCGTTGGTATCAGCGCCCTTGGACCGATTATGCCGCCGTCAAAGCCGGTGACACCACCGCGCGCCGGGCTACCCAACCGGAAATCAACAGCGTAAAACTCTCCCTTGAAGCTGCCGTGCAACGTCAGTTAATGTCCGATGTTCCTTACGGTTTTCTGCTCAGTGGTGGGCTCGACTCTTCCGTCATCTCCGCCATTGCCAAGAAGTATGCCCGCAAGCGTATTGAAACCGATAACCAGAGCGAAGCCTGGTGGCCTCAACTCCACTCCTTTGCTGTCGGCCTGCACGGTGCACCGGACTTGGTTAAAGCCCGTGAAGTGGCGGAATACATCGGCACTGTTCACCATGAAATCAATTATACCATTCAGGAAGGGCTCGATGCCTTGCGTGATGTCATCTACTTTATCGAAACATACGACGTTACCACTGTGCGTGCCTCCACACCGATGTACCTGTTGGCACGTGTCATCAAGTCTATGGGCATCAAGATGGTGCTTAGTGGTGAAGGTGCCGATGAGGTTTTCGGGGGTTATCTCTACTTCCACAAAGCCCCCACACCGCAGGCTTTCCACGAAGAAACGATCCGTAAGCTCTCCAAACTGCACTTATACGACTGTCTGCGTGCCAATAAGAGCCTTGCTGCCTGGGGGGTGGAAGGTCGTGTTCCCTTCCTCGATAAAGAGTTTCTGGATGTGGCAATGAGCCTCAGCCCTGCCGTCAAGATGTGTCCGGGTAAAGAAGTAGAGAAACGCATTGTGCGCGAAGCTTTTCAAGATATGCTGCCTCAGAGTGTTGCCTGGCGGCAAAAAGAGCAGTTCTCCGATGGCGTCGGTTACAATTGGATCGATACACTGAAGGCCATTACTTCTGCCGCCGTGACCGACCATCAGATGGAACATGCTGCCGAACGGTTTCCCATCAATCCGCCACAGAATAAGGAGGAATATTACTATCGTAGCATTTTCGAGGAACACTTCCCCAGTCAGTCGGCTGCCCGAAGCGTGCCCAGTGTGCCAAGCGTGGCTTGCTCTACAGCTGAAGCACTCGCCTGGGATGCGACGTTGCAAGGGAAAAATGATCCGAGCGGACGGGCGGTGGCAGATGTGCACGAAGCGGCATACACATTATGAAATTGTAATGCCACACTTCAGCAGGTAAAATGCCATATCATAATAAGCAAAATGCCACACTTTATGATCGTTGAAGTGTGGCATTGCGTTTGTTTAGATGTGGCATTCTGTCACTCAACAACCCACTTCTCTATATTCCTTGTTTTATTACTGAAGTTCACCCCTATTTTGAATAATTTCCTCGGGTCTGCCTCAAAGGGAAGAGCATACTGCTTTTCTTCTATCTGCTGTAAAGCCTCCTCAGCAGTACCTTCCAGCTTGAATTCCATGACGTAAATGTAATCGGCAGTCTTCACTACCAAATCCACCCGCCCTTCCGAAGTGTGATACTCCGCCTGTGTATAGAAACCTACCAGTTTGAAGACGATAAACAGTACATTTTGGTAATGTAATTCCAAATCTTTCACTAATTCATAAGGTGTGTCGGCAAAGAAGCTTTGCAGCCTCTTAAAGAAAGCGTTAGGTTGGCCGGCGCGTATCTCACGAACAAATCTTTGTATCTCAAACGGTGCTTCCAGCTGATTGAAGCGGGTATAGAACGGCATCAAAAATCTGATAAAACCCTCTTCCACTTCCCGGTTCGGAAAGCCGAGACGGTATAGACCGAATTCCTTGTCATACCCCTTTATCGTGAGATAACCGCTTTGGAAAATAACTGGTATAGGTTCGTTGTCGCCATAAATACAGTTCAGCACATCAGCATCCGTTTCTTCATGTGCCATGCGCTCCAAATTGTAATGATTGCGTTTCAACAATTCCACAAGGTAAGTGGGTGTTCCGGTCTCAAACCAATAGTTACCGAATTTCATCTTAAAGAATGTATTCAGCAAACTGAAAGGATTATAGATGCCGTCCGTGTTTTCTGTAAAGTGGTAACCGTCATAGCAGACCTTCAGTTCATTGCATACTTCCTGATACGTCATTTTCTGCGCGGCTGCCAATTCGTGCAGGTCTTCTTCAAAATTAAGATGTATCTCCTTTTCGGTGATTCCACAGATGGAAATGAACGGCTCGTCCATGGAGATGTCATTCAGATTGTTCAGGTCACTGAACACACTTACTTTGCCGAACTTGGTCACTCCCGTCAGCAAGGCAAACTTGATGCAACCGTCCATGGTTTTCAGTACGCCATAGAAAGGTTTCAGAGTGTTGCGGAATTCGCGTTGCAGTTCCTCGTTGCCGATAGCTTGGAGCAAGGGTTTGTCATATTCGTCGATGAGAATGGCTACACGCTCACCACTTTGCTCATAGGCTCGTCCCACAACTCCTGCAAAGCGTAATGCAAGGGTCGTTTCAGCAGAACGCGTTCCGTAAAGTGACTCCCAGTAGTCAAGCGTTTCATTCAGTATCTTGTCCAGACTATCCGGCGTATCATATTTCCCGATATTCAAGTCCAGATGCAACACAGGACGCTTCACCCAATCTTTTTCCAAAGTGTCCACCGCCAAGCCTTCAAATAAGTCCCGTTTCCCTTCAAAATAGGCTTCGAACGTGGAAATCAGCAAACTCTTCCCGAAACGACGGGGACGGGAAAGGAAATAGTAACTCCCACTCTTCACCAACTTATACATCAATGCGGTTTTATCCACATATACATATCCTTCTTTACGAATCTTCTCAAAGTTCTGTATCCCGATGGGATATATTCTGTTACCCATGTCCTTGCCTCCTTTATATAATATTCATTAATGCTACAAAGATAATGCAAACCAAGAGCAGAATAAAATAAACTCATTCATTTTTTATGCCGGGACGTAGCTTATCTTCGCTTTTGAGGCAAAGATAATGCAAATCGAATGTAGAACTTTCATTTTCCCAATTTATTCCCTACCTTTGTCCCCGCTTTTTTTAGAAAGGCAGAATTCGTTCTATTAGTTTTAGGTTAAACACTTAATAACGCTTATGCAAAAGTCTGACTGCATCATCGGCGTAGAGCACGTATCGAAATATTTCGGAGACAAAGCCGTACTGAATGATGTAAACCTCTCTGTCCGTAAGGGCGAATTTGTAACGATATTGGGCCCCTCCGGCTGCGGCAAGACTACTTTGTTGCGCCTGATAGCCGGTTTCCAGACCGCCTCGGAAGGTATCATCACCATCGCCGGAAAAGACATCACGCAAACACCGCCACACCAACGTCCGGTGAATACCGTCTTTCAGAAGTATGCTCTTTTCCCCCACCTCAACGTGTACAACAACATCGCTTTCGGACTGAAACTCAAAAAGATGCCCGAAGCCACCATTGGCAAGAAAGTGAAACAAGCCCTCCGCATGGTAGGTATGACGGACTACGAAGACCGTGACGTCGATTCCCTCTCCGGCGGACAGCAACAACGTGTTGCCATCGCCCGTGCCATCGTCAACGAACCCGAAGTGCTGTTACTGGACGAGCCTCTTGCCGCCCTCGACCTCAAAATGCGTAAAGACATGCAGATGGAGTTGAAAGAGATGCACCAGAAGCTCGGAATCACCTTCGTCTACGTTACCCACGACCAAGAAGAAGCCCTTACTCTGAGCGACACCATCGTCGTGATGAGCGAAGGCCGCATCCAGCAGATAGGCACCCCGACAGACATTTACAACGAACCCATCAACTCTTTCGTTGCCGATTTCATCGGAGAAAGTAACATCCTGAACGGCCTTATGCTTCAGGACAAAGCAGTATCCTTTGCCGGACACGAATTTGAATGTGTCGACAAGGGCTTTGGAGAGAATATCCCCGTCGATGTAGTCATCCGTCCCGAAGATATCTATATATTCGAGCCTTCCGCTGCTGCCCAACTGACGGGTACTGTCACCTCTTGCATCTTCAAAGGTGTGCATTACGAAATGATGGTACAGACCAATGAGGGCTACGAATTCATGGTGCAGGACTATCACAGTTTCGAAGCCGGACGAGAAGTCGGTCTGCTCGTGAAACCTTTCGACATTCACGTAATGAAGAAAGAACGCACCTGCAACAGCTTCGAAGGCAAGCTCATAGACGCCACGCACGTTGAATTCCTCGGCTGTACCTTTGAGTGTACTGAAGTACAGGACATCGAACCGGGCAGTTCTGTCCGGGTAGAGATAGATTTCCGGAACGTCATCCTTGAAGATAACGAAGAAGACGGCCATCTGACGGGTGAAGTGAAATTCATCCTTTACAAAGGGAATCATTACCATCTCACCGTGTTTACCGATTGGGACGAGGATATCTTTGTAGACACCACTGACGTCTGGGACGACGGCGACCGTGTCGGCATCACCATCGCACCCGAAAATATACGAATTGTTGCACCGGCACAGACCACCGGTTCTATCCCTATTGTCGAATCTGCTAATAAGAAAGGAAGTGCTCAGTAATATATCCCGTTTCTTTATGCGTCGCCGGAACTGGACAGTTCCTTACGCATTGTTCCTCATTATCTTTGTTGTAATGCCCCTGTTGCTCATTGTGATCTATGCCTTCACCGATGCTGAAGGCGCATTCACGTTTGCCAACTTCCGCAAATTCATGATGCATCCCGAAGCCATCAACACATTCGTCTACTCCATCGGAATAGCCGTCATTACTACTCTGGCATGTCTTCTGCTCGGTTATCCGGCTGCTTATATTCTCAGCCAGAAACGCTTCAACACCTCCCAAACCATGGTCGTGCTGTTCATCCTGCCTATGTGGGTGAATATCCTGATACGTACACTTGCCACGGTGGCATTGTTTGATTTCCTCAACCTGCCGCTGGGCGAAGGAGCTTTGGTATTCGGTATGGTCTACAACTTCCTGCCGTTCATGATATACCCTATCTACAATACGTTGCAGAAGATGGATGGCAGTCTGATAGAAGCAGCCCAAGACTTGGGAGCTGCGCCTGTACAGGTATTCGGCAAAGTGATCCTCCCCCTTTCGATGCCCGGCATCATGAGTGGTGTAGTAATGGTTTTCATGCCCACGGTTTCTACCTTTGCCATTGCCGAGTTGCTGACGATGAACAACATCAAACTGTTCGGTACTACCGTACAAGAAAATATATATAACGGAATGTGGAACTACGGCGCTGCCTTGTCGCTCATCATGCTGTTGCTGATTGGCGTCACCGCCCTCTTTACCAACGAGGACGACAGTGCGCAAAATGAAAGCGGAGGTGTGATATGATGACACGTATTCTGGCAAAAGGCTATCTTTGGTTTCTGCTTGCCCTACTCTATTCGCCTATCTTGATTATTATGATCTTCTCTTTCACTGAGGCCAAGGTACTGGGTAACTGGACAGGGTTCTCCACCAAGTTATACAGTTCACTATTTACAGGCGGCATGCACCACTCGCTGATGAATGCCATCTGGAACACATTCGCGATTGCTACGATTGCCGCCACAGCATCCACTCTGCTGGGAAGCCTGGCAGCTATCGGCATCTTTAACTTGCGCTCCCGGGCACGTCAGGTGATGAATTTCACCAATGCTATTCCGATGATGAATGCGGATATCATTACGGGTGTATCCCTGTTCCTGCTGTTTGTCAGCTTTGGCATTTCGCAGGGATTTACTACGGTGGTATTGGCACACATCACTTTTTGTACCCCTTATGTGGTGCTTAGCGTGATGCCCCGCCTGAAGAAAATGAATCAGAATGTATACGAAGCAGCCCTCGACCTCGGAGCTACCCCTTTCCAGGCGCTTCGCAAAGTCATCTTCCCGGAAATTCTGCCGGGAATGATCAGCGGTTTCATCCTTGCTTTCACGCTTTCCATTGATGATTTCGCAGTAACGATCTTCACTATCGGAAATGAAGGATTGGAAACGTTGTCGACATACATCTATGCGGACGCACGTAAGGGTGGATTGACTCCTGAACTGCGCCCACTGTCAACAATCATTTTTGTAACGGTGTTAGTATTGCTGATTGTTATTAACAAGAGAGCGGAACGTTCTAAGAAAGAATAACATATAGTGTGGTAAGATGGTAGAGTGATAAAGTGATAGTGGGATGTCACTCCGTTATATAGCGCACTTTATCACCCTATCACTTTATCACATTATCACATTATCACCCTATCACTTTATCACAAATAAACTCCATCAACAATGAAGAAATACATATCCCTCTTCCTCTGCATCCTTCTCCTCGCCTCTTGTAGCAACTCCGGTGAGAAGCGCAGCCGTGTACTGAAAGTCTACAACTGGGCAGATTACATTGACGAAGAAGTCCTCACCGAATTCCCTGCCTGGTACAAAGAGCAGACAGGCGAAGACATTCGTATTATTTACCAAGTATTCGATATCAACGAAATCATGCTCACTAAAATTGAGCGCGGACAGGAAGATTTCGACCTTGTATGCCCATCGGAATACATCATCGAACGAATGTTGAAGAAAGATCTCCTCCTCCCTATCAACCGCAATTTTGGGAAGACTCCGGACTATATCCCCAACATCTCCCCGTATATTCAGAAAGAGTTGGAGAAGATCAGCCAGCCCGGTCGCCACACCAATGATTACGTCGTTCCCTACATGTGGGGTACCGCCGGAATACTCTATAACAAGAAGTTCAAGACCCTTGAAGAAGTCAGCTCTTGGGGATGCCTTTGGGATGCCGTCAACCGTGGTAAGATTCTGATGAAAGACAGTTACCGCGATGCCTACGGCACTGCCATCATTTATGCCCATGCCCGGCAACTTGCCGACAGCACCATCACCGTAGAGCAACTGATGAACGACAATTCCCCTGAAGCCATTGCCCTTGCAGAGCAATACCTGAAAGATCTGAAACCCAACATTGCCGGGTGGGAAGCCGACTTCGGCAAAGAAATGATGACCAAAAACAAAGCATGGCTCAACCTTACCTGGAGTGGCGACGCCGTCTGGGCCATTGAAGAAGCGGAAGCTGTAGGCGTAGACCTGGACTATGTAGTTCCCCGCGAAGGCAGCAACATCTGGTACGATGGCTGGGCTATCCCCAAGTATGCCCGCAACGTAAAAGCCGCCAGCTACTTCATCAATTATCTTTGCCAGCCGGATATTGCTCTGCGCAATATGGATGCCATCGGCTATGTCAGTGCCGTAGCAACGCCCGAGATTATGGAGGCAAAGATCGACACTACTCTTGAACAGTTCTCCGACCTCAGTTATTTCTTCGGTCCCGGTGCGGACAGCATTCAGATCAACCCGATACAATACCCCGACCGTAAAGTCGTAGAACGTTGCGCCATGATTCGTGATTTCGGTGACCGCACAGAGCTTGTTCTCGAAATGTGGAGCCGCGTCAAAGGCGATAATCTGAATACGGGTATCGTGCTTCTCATCTTTGCAGTCTTCGGAATACTGTTTGTGTGGATTGTCTGGAAACGGATCAGCATTTATAAGCAGAAGAAACGTCACCACAGGCGCAGACGCCGTATACGCAGGTAATAGGAGAATCAGGAGATAACACCTTTATCTCCTGGTTCGCATTAATAACATAAATGAAACATCACTTTTCAGACATATTTTGTACCTTGCGGCAGAATTATAAATAAGGAACTATGAAACTGAAAAAACTTTTATTCGCTTCCGCTATGTCTCTTGCCGCATGCGGCATCCTGCAGGCCCAAAACACCCAAGTCATTGCCCACCGTGGTTTCTGGAAGACCGACGGTTCTGCCCAGAATAGTATTGCCGCCCTGGTGAAAGCTGACTCCATCCACTGCTACGGCTCCGAGTTCGATGTCTGGCTCACTGCCGACAACAAGCTTATCGTAGATCATGACGGTGTATTCAAAGGTGTCCGCATGGAAACATCCACCGAGAAAGAATGTACCTCTATCACCCTCGACAACGGTGAGAGCCTCCCTACCCTTCAGCAATATCTCGATAAAGCCAAAGGGTTGAAAACCCGCCTTATCCTGGAACTCAAAGCACACAAGACTCCCGAACGTGAAACGCTTGCCGTAGAGCAAATTGTGAAAATGATTAAGGAGATGGGACTGGAAGAGCGTACCGAATACATCACTTTCTCACGCCATGCGACCAAAGAATTCATTCGCCTGGCTCCTAAAGGTACTCCCGTATATTATCTGGAAGGCGACCTCAATCCGCAGGAACTGAAAGACATGGGTTGTGCCGGTCCTGATTATCATTTCTCTGTCTTCAAAAAACATCCCGAATGGATCAAAGAATGTCACGACCTTGGCATGAAGGTTAACGCCTGGACAGTAAATGATGCCAAAGATATGGAATGGCTCATCAGCCAGGGGGTGGATTTCATCACCACCAATGAACCAGTATTATTGCAGGAAATATTGGAATAACTACGAGCTACATGCTACAATCTGTATCAATGCCACACTTTAACTCCCCCAATGCCACACCTCAACAATTCAAACGCCACACTTCGATGGCTCAAATGAATGGCATTACGGAAGCTAAAGTGTGGCATTTGATTTGTTATAGTGTGGCATTATGCAAAAGATCATTTAGTTAGCAAAAAGAAGAAAACAATTTCATTATGTCATATAGAAATCTTCATTTTTACCCCATAAACTCCATTTTTCCACTTAAAACACGTATTTACGCCACTACCTACATAGAATGAATATGCGGAAATAATTCCATAAATAACAATTTATACAAATATGCCCCCTCAAACTTTTAATTTAAAACTTGAATACCGTATATTTGCAGCGATTAAAAGAATGAATAAATATAATAGAAATAAGATATGTATTCTGCAAATAATTTAGCAAAACGTCGTACCTTTGCATCATGATAAAACAAAAAGAAAGATTAATTCACCAACAGAGTACAAAATGACAAGAGTTATAAAATTCACTAAGATGCACGGAGCAGGCAACGATTACATTTATGTAAACACCCTGAAATATCCCATCGAAAGCCCTGAAAAACTTTCGGTTGAATGGAGCGCCCTGCATACAGGAATTGGAAGCGACGGCCTGGTACTCATCGGTCGTTCGGGCAAGGCAGATTTCAGTATGCGCATCTTCAATGCAGATGGTTCCGAAGCCAAAATGTGTGGCAATGCCAGTCGTTGCATTGGTAAATACTTATATGAATACGGCCTGACTTCCCAAACAGCCGTTACTCTCGATACCCTGTCGGGCATCAAAATACTGAAGCTCCATGTAAAAGACGGAAAAGTAAACACCGTAACCGTGGATATGGGACGTCCCACCGATATGAAAGAACAACCCATTGAAGCCGACGGACAGAAATTCACCGGAACCACCGTATCAATGGGAAATCCTCATCTGGTAATCTTCGTAGAAGATATTAAAGATATCAACCTTGAAAGCATCGGCCCAAAACTGGAAAATCATCCGTTATTTCCCGACCGCATCAATGTAGAGTTTGCCCAGGTTCTGGAAGATGGAAAAATCAGGATGAAGGTGTGGGAAAGAGGTTCAGGCATCACCCAAGCTTGCGGAACCGGAGCCTGTGCCACCGCAGTAGCTGCCGCACTGACCGGAAAGTCCGAAAGAAAGACAGACATCATTATGGATGGAGGCTCACTTGCCATCGAATGGGATGAAAAAACAGATCACGTATGGATGACCGGAGAAGCAATCCGGGTATTTGACGGAGAAATGATTATAAATGATGAATGATGAATACCCCCCCAACGGCGCAGCCCATTCATAACTCATAATTTATAATTCATAATTAAATAACGTTCTTAAAACAACAAGAAAGTATGGCATTAGTAAACGAACATTTTTTGAAACTACCGGGAAGTTACTTATTTTCAGACATAGCTAAAAAGGTGAATACTTTCAGGATAACGCACCCTAAACAAGAGGTCATCCGCCTGGGTATCGGAGACGTTACCCGGCCACTGCCACCGGCTTGCATCGAGGCGATGCACAGGGCAGTGGATGAGATGACAAATGCCAGTACCTTCCACGGATACGGTCCCGAACAGGGATATGACTTTTTGATTGAAGCGATCATCAAACATGATTATGCTCCGAGAGGCATTCATTTTAGCCCAACGGAAGTATTCGTAAACGATGGAGCCAAAAGCGATACGGGTAACATAGGCGATATCCTCCGCCACGATAACAGCGTGGGAGTGACAGACCCCATCTACCCGGTATATATAGACAGCAACGTAATGTGTGGTCGTGCCGGAGTATTGGAAGAAGACGGCAAATGGAGCAATGTGACCTATATGCCCTGTACCGCCGAAAACAACTTCGTTCCTGAGATACCTGACAAGCGGATTGACATCGTTTACCTTTGCTACCCGAACAATCCGACGGGAACAACGCTAACCAAGTCGCAACTGAAAAAATGGGTGGACTACGCACTTGCCAACGACACACTGATTCTATTCGATGCCGCTTATGAGGCGTTTATACAGGAAGAAGACGTCCCCCACTCCATTTACGAAATAAAAGGCGCCAAGAAATGTGCCATAGAGTTCCGCAGCTTCTCGAAGACAGCCGGATTCACCGGAGTCCGTTGCGGATACACCGTAGTTCCGAAAGAGCTGACAGCCGCCACCCTGACCGGTGAACGCATTCCACTGAACCGTCTCTGGAACCGCCGTCAATGCACCAAATTTAATGGTACCAGTTACATCACCCAACGGGCTGCCGAAGCCATCTACACCCCGGCAGGCAAGCAGCAGATAAAGGAAAACATCGACTACTATATGAACAACGCACGAACCATGAAAGAGGGTCTGGAAGCAGCCGGACTGAAAGTGTACGGCGGCGTGAATGCTCCCTACATCTGGCTGAAAGCACCGAATGGCATCGGTTCCTGGCGTTTCTTCGAACAGATGTTATACGAAGCCAATGTAGTAGGAACACCCGGTGTAGGTTTCGGCCCCAGCGGAGAAGGCTACATCCGCCTGACCGCTTTCGGGAATCACGAGGATTGTGTGGAAGCCATGAGGCGAATCAGAAAATGGCTGGCATGAAAATGAAAAAGATAACAACTAAAATAAAACTATAGTTTCACCGGACTGATCATCCGCAATTTGTCTAAACTTAAAAGGTAAAATAGGTATGAAAATGAAAAGCGTAAAATTCCGAATGATAGCCATCGCGCTATTATCAGCAACAATGCCTTTCACGGCAAAGGCACAGGATAAAGTGGAAGCCTCAGTCGGTGCAGATTTTGTAAGCAACTACATCTGGCGTGGAACAGACTGCGGTGGTGTAAGTATCCAACCCAGCATGGGAGTCAGCTACAAAGGTTTATCACTGGCTGCCTGGGGTTCGGTAGGCATCGACAAGGAAGATGCTAGGGAAATTGACCTCACACTGGGTTACAATACAGGCGGTTTCAACGTATCCGTTACAGATTACTGGTTCTCCTATCACAAAGAGGATGGCGGATATACGGGAGATTACTTCAAGTATGGCGCACATAGCACGATACACATCTTCGAAGCCACTCTGGGATATGATTTTGGTCCGCTGGCACTGAGTTGGAACACTTACTTTGCCGGAGATGATTATACGAAGGAGAACGGTGACAGAGCTTATTCCACGTATGTAGGCATCAGCGCACCTTTTAAACTCGGTGGCCTGGACTGGTCGGCAGAAGTCGGTCTTACCCCATGGGAAGGTGCGTATGCCAACAAGTTTAACGTAACCAACCTCACACTGAAAGCAGAAAAAGAAATCAAATTCACAAATTCTTTTTCGCTGCCCACCTTTGCACAAGTGACGTTCAATCCACACACGCAGGGTGCATACTTCGTATTCGGAGTCAGTTTTTGAGAGAGGATTAAGAATAGGGAACGAGGAGACAAGGATAAAAAACGGGCACACCGAAAGACACTTGTCAACTCGTCAACTGAAAAAGTTAAATCGTAAATTAATTAAGGTATGAAAAAGATTGAAGCAATTATCCGCAAGACAAAATTCGAGGATGTAAAGGACGCATTGCTCGAAGCGGACATCGAATGGTTCTCCTACTACGACGTCCGGGGGATAGGAAAATCCCGTCAGGCACGCATCTACCGCGGTGTAATGTACGACACCAGTTCCATCGAGCGTATCCTGATCTCTATCGTGGTACGCGACAAGAATGCCGAAAAGACCGTGCAGGCCATCATCAAGTCCGCACAAACCGGAGAAATCGGCGACGGACGTATCTTCATCATCCCCATAGAAGACGCTATCCGCATCCGTACCGCCGAACGTGGCGACATCGCCCTCTACAATGCCGAACAGGAAAGATAGTCCAGGCAGCACCAAACCGCAACTGTTAAGAGCATCTTCCAGAGAGCTGTAAGAGCTACTTAACAAAACTAAGAATACAAGTACAACTAAAAGCAAAAAGATTTTATGGATAAATATAGTAAACGCAGCATTGCCAGGCTGTGGATAGCTCTTGCTGTCCTTATGGCGCTCTGCACAACAACAGAAACTTTTGCACAAACTTCCGCAACAACGGATAGTATATCAGCTACAACAACCGCTGTTATAGCTACATTAGAAGAGACTACTGTAGAATCATCAGCCCCTGACACTGTAGGAGAATTAGTAAACGGACTCAACACTGTATGGATGTTACTCGCCGCTATGCTGGTATTTTTCATGCAACCGGGCTTTGCACTGGTAGAAGCCGGTTTCACCCGGGTTAAGAACACTGCCAACATCCTGATGAAGAACTTCGTAGACTTCATGTTCGGTTCCCTACTCTATTGGTTCATCGGTTTCGGACTGATGTTCGGCGTAGGTGGTTTCGTGGGAATGCCCCACTTCTTCAACCTCTCGTTCTATGATGGAGGAGGATTACCAACAGAAGGCTTTCTGGTATTCCAAACTGTATTCTGTGCCACAGCAGCTACTATCGTATCAGGAGCCATGGCCGAACGTACCAAATTCTCCATGTATTTGATTTACACCATCTTCATCAGCGTACTGATCTATCCGATTTCCGGTCACTGGACCTGGGGCGGCGGCTGGTTGATGAACGGCGAAGAAGGTTCGTTCATGATGAATCTGTTCGGAACCACGTTTCACGACTTCGCAGGTTCCACCATTGTTCACTCTGTCGGTGGCTGGATTGCGCTGGTAGGCGCAGCCATCCTTGGCCCGCGCATCGGTAAATACGGTAAAGATGGTAAGTCCAGAGCTATTCCGGGACACAACCTCACCATAGCGGCACTGGGTGTATTCATTTTATGGTTCGGCTGGTTCGGATTTAACCCCGGTTCACAGTTGGCAGCAGCCTCTACGGACGATGCAATGGCTATCTCACACGTCTTCCTCACCACGAATCTTGCAGCTTGTGCCGGAGGCTTCTTCGCACTGGTAGTCAGTTGGTTAAAATTCAGCAAACCATCTTTATCCCTGACTCTGAATGGCGTCCTGGCAGGTTTGGTAGGTATCACGGCGGGCTGTGATGTGGTTTCTCCGCTGGGTGCTGTCATCATCGGTACAATCTGTGGTATCCTGATGATATTCTCTGTAGAGTTCATCGATAAAGTGCTGAAGATTGACGATCCCGTTGGCGCAAGTTCCGTACACGGGGTCTGCGGTTTCACAGGTACCATTCTCACTGGTTTCTTGTCTACCAGCGAAGGACTCTTTTACGGTGCAGGCTGGGGATTCCTCGGAGCACAAGTATTCGGCGCCCTCGTAGTAGGTGCATGGGCAGCCGGCATGGGATTCCTCATCTTCAAAGGACTTGATAAGATACACGGTCTCCGCGTTTCCAAACGTGTTGAAGAAGAAGGGCTCGACATCTACGAGCATGGTGAATCAGCTTATAACGGATAAGAAAAAAGTTTTTTTACTCTAACAAATAGTTTTTATAAACCAACAATTACAAGGTATGTCTAAATTGAGATTCAGAGTAGTAGAAACGGCGTTTAAAAAGAAACCCGTTGCAGTGGCAGCCCCTGCGGAACGTCCGTCGGAATATTATGCCAAGTATGTGTTCAACAAGGAAAAGATGTTCAGGTATCTGCCGAGTAAGGTATATGCCAAACTGATTGACGTGATCGACAATGGTGCTCCGCTGGATCGCAGCATTGCTGATGAAGTGGCAGCCGGTATGAAGAAATGGGCACTCGAAATGGGTGTTACCCACTATACCCACTGGTTCCACCCGTTGACTGAAGGTACAGCCGAGAAGCATGACGCTTTCATCGAGCATGACGGCAAAGGCGGTGTAATGGAAGAATTCACAGGCAAACTGCTCGTTCAGCAGGAACCGGATGCATCCAGCTTCCCTAACGGTGGCATCCGCAATACGTTCGAGGCACGCGGTTACAGTGCATGGGATCCCTCTTCCCCGGCTTTCATCGTCGATGATACGCTCTGCATCCCGACCATTTTCATTGCATACACCGGTGAGTCACTGGACTACAAAGCTCCGTTGTTGAAAGCCCTGCGTGCCGTAGACAAAGCTGCCGTAGACGTATGCCGTTACTTCAATCCGGAAGTGAAGAAGGTAGTTGCCTACCTGGGTTGGGAACAGGAATATTTCCTGATCGACGAAGGTCTGTATGCCGCCCGTCCTGACCTGCTGATGACAGGCCGCACGCTGATGGGACACGACAGTGCCAAGAATCAACAGTTGGAAGACCATTATTTCGGTGCCATCCCTACCCGCGTGGCAGCTTTCATGAAGGAATTGGAAATTGAAGCATTGAAGCTCGGTATCCCCGTCAAAACGCGTCATAATGAAGTAGCCCCCAACCAGTTCGAGCTGGCCCCCATCTTCGAAGAATGTAACCTGGCTGTAGACCATAACATGCTCATCATGGCACTGATGCGTAAAGTAGCCCGTAACCACGGCTTCCGAGTACTGCTGCACGAAAAGCCTTTCAAGGGTGTCAACGGTAGTGGTAAGCACAACAACTGGTCGTTGGGTACGGATACAGGCATCGGACTGATGGGACCGGGTAAACTACCCGAAGAGAACCTGCGTTTCATCACTTTCGTAGTGAACACCCTGATGGCAGTCTACAAGCACAATGGATTGTTGAAGGCCGCTATTTCCAGCGCCACCAACGCACACCGTCTGGGTGCCAACGAAGCGCCTCCCGCAATCATTTCCAGCTTCCTAGGCAAACAGTTGTCACAGGTATTGGAACACATTGAAGAGAGTACAAAGGATGATCTCGTAAGCCTTAGCGGCAAGCAAGGCATGAAACTGGATATTCCGCAGATTCCGGAATTGTTGATTGACAATACCGACCGTAACCGCACCAGTCCGTTCGCCTTCACCGGAAACCGTTTTGAGTTCCGCGCCGTAGGTTCGGAAGCAAACTGTGCCTGCGCCATGATTGCCCTGAACGCCGCCGTAGCCGAGCAACTAGTAGAATTCAAAAAAGATGTAGACGAGCTCATCGAAAGGGGTGAACCGAAGATTTCGGCTATCCTTGAGGTTATCCGCAAATACATCAAAATTTGTAAGCCCATCCATTTTGATGGCAACGGCTACAGCGATGAATGGAAAGAAGAGGCCCAGAAACGCGGTCTGGATTGCGAAACCAGTGTGCCTCTCATCTTCGACAGCTATCTGAAGCCAGAAAGTATCCGCATGTTCGAAAATACCGGTGTACTGACTCAGAAAGAACTGGAAGCCCGCAACGAAGTGAAATGGGAAACTTACACTAAGAAAATCCAAATTGAAGCTCGTGTATTAGGTGATTTGGCCATGAACCACATCATCCCGGTAGCCACGCAGTATCAAACGGATCTCATTGATAACGTTTACAAGATGAAGGACTTGTTCCCCGGCGACAAAGCTGCAAAACTGTCTGCCAAGAACCTGGAACTCATCGAAGAGATTGCCGACCGCACCGCCTTCATCAAAGAGCATGTAGATGCCATGATCGAAGCCCGCAAAGTGGCCAACAAGATCGAAAGTGAACGCGAGAAAGCCATTGCCTACCACGACACCATCGTACCGGCAATGGAGGAGATCCGTTATCATATCGACAAGCTGGAACTGATTGTCGACAACCAGATGTGGACGCTGCCAAAATACAGGGAACTCTTGTTTATAAGATAAGTTTTGAGATTATGATTTATAAATCATTCTATTTCTTTTGTTGGTTGTTTTAAGTTTGCAGGGGGAGAGGTGCCGGGAGGTAGTTCTCTCTCTTTTTTTTGAAAACTAAAATATCATCGTAATTTATTTTCCAGCATATCACTTTTTCGTACCTTTGTCAATATTTACAAAACCAGATGATAAATTAAAAACAATTCATTATGAAGCACATGCACATTCGCTATGCAGCACTCTTGCTGTTTGCTTTGCTGTCAGCATCAGTCTCTTCTTTCGCACAGACCGTTCTGGAGCAAAAAATCAGCGCGATTTCCGCCATTAAAGAAATCCGCCCACTGGAAACTTCTGAGTTTTCAGAAAAATACGTAACCTATTTTACCCAGCCGCTGGATCACCGCCATCCGGAGAAAGGCAGCTTTCGCCAACGTGTTATCGTTTCTCATGTCGGCTTCGATCGCCCCACAGTGATCGTTACCGAAGGCTATGGCGCCGCTTACGCACTCCGTTCCCAATATCGTGAAGAGCTTTCAAAACTTCTCAATGCCAATATGATATTCGTGGAATACCGATATTTCCTTGAGTCTACCCCTGAACCCAAAGACTGGCAATATCTGACAGCCGAGAACTCTGCAGACGACTTACATGCCATCACCACCGCATTCAAAAACATCTATCCGGGCAAATGGATCGCCACCGGCATCAGCAAAGGAGGACAGACTACCCTTCTTTACCGCACTTTCTATCCGGATGATGTAGATATTTCCGTTCCTTACGTAGCTCCGCTTTGTTATGGAGTAGAAGATGGACGCCATGAGCCTTTCCTGCATAAAATTTCAACACCGGAAAACCGCAAGATAATTGAAGATTTCCAATTGGAAGCATTGAAACGGAAAGCAACTTTACTTCCCCGTTTTGAAAAGTATTGTACTGAAAAGAATTATTCATTCCGTGCACCGATTGAAGAAATTTACGATTACTCGGTATTGGAATATTCTTTCGCTTTGTGGCAGTGGGGTACTCCTATCAGCTCCATACCCGCTACTACAGCCTCTGATGATGAAATTTTCTCTCATCTGCTTGCCATCAGCGAACCGGGATATTTCACCGCCGACAGTCCCAATGCTTCTTTCTTCGTACAAGCTGCCCGTGAATTGGGATACTATGGTTATGACGTCCAACCGTTCAAACAATATCTCTCCATCCAGTCCAGTGAAGGCTATCTGCACCGTCTGATGCTTCCCGAAGAGTTGAAAGATATGCCTTTCGACAAAACTTTAAGTAAGAAAATAACCAAGTTTCTAAAGAAACAGGACCCGAAGATGATCTTCATTTACGGTCAGAACGACCCATGGACAGCCGCAGGCGTCACCTGGCTGAAGAACAAGAAGAATATTCATGTATTTATCCAACCGAATGGCAGCCATCTGGCACGTATCAATACATTGCCCGAAACCGAAAAGGCAAAAGTTATGGAGTTAATAAACGGATGGTTGAAGGAATAGAATGACGAGCTACAGGCTACAAGCTACAAGTGCCTTTCGGTGTACAATTTATAGTCTCACGCTGAAAAGCACTTGTAACTTATAGCTTGTCACTCATTGCTCTTCCAGGATCTCCGCATCCTCAATATTCTCTACAGCTTTCGAAGAAGCTCCCGGCGTACCCGGTGCCTTCGGCCGTTTGCGAGTAAATGTGAACCAATTGATCAATTCGGAAACTGCATACACTATGCTGGTGATACCAATAATGATAAATGCCGTGGAACGTACTCCCGTCGGATTGAACAACGCAATCAGTCCTGCAATCAGAATAAGGACCGGAATGATATAAAACCCCACACGAACCGGCATCCAGCGACGGGCTGCGGAAAGCGATGCAATCTGCTGCACACCACCCAACACAAGAATGAATCCTAATACAAATGTCAGCAAATCTGCAAAGAAACCGGGCATAATAATCAGCCACAGGCCAAACAGCAGGCTGCCGATCCCTTCAATAGGAAGGCGCCGCCTTTCCTCCGCAGTCATTGCAAAATACCCGATAATACTTAAGAGCGATGGTATCAGAAACACAACGCCAATGGTTATAACCAAGTAATCACCTGCCTCATTGGGAAACATCACCAATATCAGCCCGATTACCAGCGCACATATCGTACGCAAAAATGAGTTACTTATTCCTTTCATAAGCTTATGATTTTTTGCGAAGATACATTTTTATCCGCACAACTCCACAAGAAAGTCACGAAAAATCAATTAACGGTCAGCCAAGCGTTCATATCTTCGGACACCAACAGCCAATAAAGTAACAAGAGAATAGCAATCGATACGCCAATGGCAACTAAATGTTTCCGTTTCATAGTTCATCCTTTCTTTTTTATTGTGAATAATAGTTGTTCTAAAGACTCTTATAGAACAACTTTATAAGAAAAATGTTCTTTGAAAGAAAAAAAGCAAGAAATTCTTTGGTAATTAAAACAAAGTGCTTACATTTGCC
>ERZ791915.837-NODE-837-length-27267-cov-4.031824_pt1 | contig 27267 bp, 19 predicted proteins | sample MGYA00510139_ERZ791915 | MGnify/ENA primary metagenome ERZ791915 (study PRJEB30046, sample SAMN00792117) | human gut metagenome | study: EMG produced TPA metagenomics assembly of the A metagenome-wide association study of gut microbiota in type 2... | reverse complement strand
TTTCTCGCGAAAGAAAGATGCGGAACTTTATCTCAATCGTTTTGCGCTCATCAATATTGATGAATTTGATCAGGTCAGTTCGACACAACAGGGCTTCTTGAAACATATTCTGCAAAAGCCTGTGGTAAATATGCGGAAACCTCATGCCAGTGCCGTGCTCGAAATGCGCCGGTATGCTTCATTTATCGCTACGAGTAATCAAAAAGACCTGTTGACCGATCCTTCCGGTAGCCGTCGTTTTATCTGTATCGAAGTGACGGGAGTGATTGACACGAATCGTCCGATAGATTATGAGCAGCTTTATGCGCAAGCCATGTATGAATTGGAACATGGCGAACGCTATTGGTTCGACCAGGAGGATGAAAAGATTATGATGGAAAACAATCGTGAATTTGAGCAAGTTCCTCCGGAAGAACAGCTGTTTTTCCGGTATTTTCGTGCTGCACAACCTGAAGAAGGGGAGTGGTTGTCTCCGGCGGAGATTATGGAAGATATTCAGAGAAATAGTTCGATACCGATGTCCGTGAAAAGGGTCAATTCATTTGGAAGAATACTGAAAAAGCAGGAAATCCCCTCCAAACATGTACGTAGCGGTACGCTTTACCATGTCGTAAAGTTAGTGACCGCGTAGCGGGAACAAATAATAAATGTGTGATTGCATTGTGACGGCAAAAATGCTGTCACAATGCAATCACCTCCTGCTGTCACGGGCTGATTCGTTCATAATGAGTCTGTTATGTCCCGTTTGGTGACAGATGACAGCAACTTACCATATATATTCTTCTGTGTAGCGTTGGTAAGCAGGCTCTTCTTTTATTCCTTTGTTACGAAACAATTGTTTTATATAAGCTTGATCTTTGGGCATAAGGCCTCGTTCTCCACGATAGAGTCGGTAATATCCTGTTTTCCCATAGTGTCCCACCAACTGTGATCGGATACTGACTGCGTCTTCATAAGGAATCCTGTCAAGCAACCGTTTAAGTCCCCATGTTACATGAACTTTTACAGCCGTTTTAAAACACTCGCATTGATTCCCGTCCGCAGGATAGCGTGTCGGATTAACGCTGGTGATATAAAGATAGTCGGCTCCGTTATATTGTGCAGCTATGTGGCGTAGGCATTTGGAGGCTTGTGGACATTGGTCGTTGAAGCAACGGGCAAAATTGTAAGGGACAGACAGGCTGTCGGGTTCTTCTTTCATTTGTTGACTTTGTTTTATTTATGATAGCAAGGGATACAAGTTTTGTATTCTCTACAAATGTAAGGCTTTCTTTCAAGAATGAGAAATGATTGATAAGCTAATACCATTGTTCTATGCGATTTCTTTTTGAAATCACTATCTTTGCAATGGATCTATTCATTAAATAAAGAAGAGATTATGCTTGCATACACATATATTGAACACGGAAAATTTGAATTGCGAGAAAAACCGGAACCGAAAATTACGGATGCACGGGATGCAATCGTGCGTGTGACTCTTGGCAGTATCTGTACCAGTGACCTGCATATCAAACACGGTAGTGTGCCGCGTGCAGTACCCGGAATAACGGTTGGACACGAGATGGTAGGTGTCGTGGAAGAGGTGGGAGCTGAAGTTACATCAGTCAGACCCGGCGACAGAGTAACCGTGAATGTCGAGACCTTTTGTGGAGAGTGTTTCTTTTGTCGTCACGGATATGTCAACAACTGTACCGACCCCAACGGTGGCTGGGCTTTAGGCTGTCGTATCGACGGTGGACAGGCGGAATATGTCAGAGTACCTTATGCCGATCAGGGACTGAACCGTATTCCCGATACAGTCAGTGATGAACAGGCTCTTTTTGTCGGTGATGTCCTTGCCACAGGCTTCTGGGCAACTCGTATCTCGGAGATTACGGAGAAAGATACTGTCCTCCTCATTGGTGCCGGACCTACCGGAATTTGTACTTTGCTCTGCTCGATGCTGAAGAATCCGAAGCGTATCATTGTCTGTGAAAAGTCCCCTGAAAGGATTCGGTTTGTCCGTGAACATTATCCCGATGTACTGATAACGACACCTGAGAACTGCAAGGAGTTTGTACTCCAAAACAGTGATCACGGTGGAGCTGATGTTGTTCTGGAAGTGGCGGGGACCGAAGATAGTTTCCGGATGGCGTGGGACTGTGCCCGTCCCAATGCGATAGTCACGATTGTGGCTCTTTATGACAAACCTCTGCTTTTTCCTTTGCCTGAGATGTATGGCAAGAATTTGACTTTCAAAACAGGAGGTGTAGACGGCTGTGACTGTGCTGAGATCCTCAGTCTGATTGAAGAGGGAAAGATTGATACCACTCCTCTTATTACCCATCGCTGTTCGCTGAACGAGATTGAGGAGGCATATCGTATCTTTGAAAACAAGCTGGACGGCGTCATCAAGGTAGCGATTGTATGTCAAACTGAAAGTAATAAATAAGAATATGCCTGTTGTCGAAATATCCTCTTTGTCTCATCCCGGAGTTGAGATATTCTGTACTCTTACCGAGGCTCAGTTACGCAATCGTATCGAGCCTGACAAGGGTATTTTTATCGTAGAAAGTCCAAAGGTCATAGAGAGAGCTCTGGACGCCGGTTATGAACCTTTAGCCATTTTGTGTGAGCATAAACATATCACTGGCGATGCCTCCAACATCATTGAACGTTGTGGCAATGTGCCTATCTATACGGGTAGCAGGGAACTGCTTGCTACATTGACCGGTTATGTCCTGACACGTGGTGTTCTTTGTGCCATGCGTCGTCCTGCGGTGCGCAGTATGGCAGAAGTCTGTCGGGAAGCCCGGCGCATCGTCGTGATCGATGGTGTTGTTGATACAACCAACATCGGTGCTATTTTCCGTTCGGCAGCCGCCCTGGGAATTGATGCCGTACTACTGACGCGTAACTCTTGTGACCCGTTGAACCGTCGTGCAGTCAGAGTATCGATGGGAACGGTCTTCCTTGTACCATGGACTTGGATGGACGGTTCTCTCAGCGACTTGGGCAAGTTGGGCTTCCGTACAGCTGCCATGGCACTCACGGATAACTCTGTTTCCATTGATGATCCTGTCTTGGCAACCGAACCCAGATTGGCTATCGTGATGGGTACCGAAGGGGACGGACTTTCGCCGGAAACGATTGCCGAAGCTGACTACGTAGTCCGTATTCCTATGTCGCACGGCGTCGATTCGCTCAATGTAGCCGCTGCGGCTGCCGTAGCTTTCTGGCAACTTCGTGCTCGATAGTTCTGAGGTTTTAGCATATGTTGGTGTAATAATCTTTAATAAAAAAGATTTTATGAAGGTCCTTTTTATTGTCGGGACATGAGTTCCGCAAATTGATCGAGTGACTGGACATTATATTTCTCAATGAGATCAATGCATTGTTGAAGATAATCTTCATCCACTTTTACTCCATTCCATTGGTACCATCGTTTTACCATCTCAATACCTGCATTATGCTTCTTGGCAACATTCCAAATCGTGACGAGATCATCCTTTTGTTTTCTTGATTTTAACCGTTTCAGCTCAAGTGCCCCTTTGTAGATTTTGATTTCCTCATCATAGATGAGCTGTTTCTTTAGCGTCAGTTCATCATCTCCCAGAAAAGTGACATGGGTCATGAGTTTTAGTCCGTCGCTGAAATCGGCTACAGCGATACCATGGTCGGAAACGATGAAATAGCCGCCATTATTCTTGCGGGTATACAAGACTTGCGGATTGTTATACACAAAGTACTCGAATAAGTTTTCTCCCTTGCGGTCTATTTGATAATGGTCGATGTAACGTTCTTTATATCGTTGCATGAAATGCGCTGTGTAATGCATCACCATATCACGGGGCTTGAAGCCCGACATTTGGATATAGCCATTGCTTGAAGCGCCGATAACGGGGGCGTAAGCCTGAAATCCTACGCCTTGCATATATGAATTGTGTTTTCCCACCACTGTCCACACATTTCTTCGGGTGGTGGTGAGGGTTATACGCTGGGTCGCCAAAGGATATGGCAGCATGTTCTTTGTTTTCTTACGAACCTTATCCATGAACATATTTGCTTGGGTCGATATTTCGATGAGGTCCTTATGCACTTCGGCATACAGTTCCTCGTGAGTCATACTTGTAAGATACATACTTTGTTTTTTTGATTGTGTATAACGGTAATGGTTATCTTCGTATCTGATGTCGTCTGTAGGACAGCTTTTTGTAAATGATACCGAAAACAAACGCTTTATTTTGTTTGGAACCTGTTTGAAACAAGTTCCAGCCAGCCTGCCATACTTTCTTATTTTCTATCTCTAATTTTAGCTCTCAAATATTCTTTTAAATTTTCATCACAGCAATATACATAGCAACCTTTCATTCCTCTGGACATTAAAACACGGTAGATGTTGCGGGCGTAGTTATCAAAATATGCCGCATTTCGTTTTAACATAGGATCTTTGATTTCTTTAATGTCTGTAATCAGACATTGTTGCTCTGTGTCATACCGTAAATCGGGACCGATGATGACACCTATGTAATCAAATTCAAAACCTTGCGCCGTATATATACATCCGACTTGTTTGATGCCTTCGGGTTTATATGCCCATTCATACCACTTGACATATCCCTTGGGAATATTGGCAATAGTATCTTTGGTTTCCCACGGCATTGCGAAGTTCCCGATGGCAACATCTTTTACAAAATCTCCGTTCTCATCCAGAGAACTTGACCATGGCCAGCAAAATCCTGCAGTCAGGCGTGCGCTTTGTCCGTCTATACTGTCTTTTCTCTTTATCTCATCATACAGTGTTTGAGGATCGTCGAATATTTTAAAGTCAAATTCATCTTCTTTGAAGGATGATTGTACAGGTTCATTATAGATAACTTGTTCAAGCCAGTCCAGATAGTTGTCCGAACCATTGCAACGGAACTGGGATTTTAATTCGACTTCTACAATATCGGCATTGTATTCTTTGGCACATTCCCGAATGAGTTGGGAAGATCCGATCTCGACACTTCGGATGGCTTGTTTGTCGTCGATAAAGAATACGGATATCTTGGCTGCTTGGACGATTGTTTGAATCTGTGTAAGATTGGTTCGTTTATCAGTCGGCGTGTATTGGTTGTTTGCACTATTAGAGATGCGATGGGCTTCGTTGACCAGCAATACGTCTATATTATTAGGTTCGCAGTTGGCCGGAATAAACTGAGTTATATTTGAAAATAGCAGTTTAGCCTTACTGCCACGCGGCAATCGGTCTTTTACCCCTTCCAGTAAAGGTTTTGATTTTGTGGCATAACGGATATTATAACTTTTCTTGTTTCCTGCCAATAGAGCCAGGATATGTAAGGCAATCACTGTTTTTCCGGTTCCCGGTCCTCCTTTTACGATAATGATACTTTTCTTGTTACCGATTTTGCGGATTTTATCAAGAATGACATTGCGCGCTATAATCTGCTCTTCGATTAGGGCGAATGCGGATACATTACCTTCATGAATCAGGTTGGCTGCCGATTCCAGCAGTTTTTTAGAAGGGCGTATGGGGCTGCTGATCATTTTGTGGAAGATCGTTTCGCCATCACCGTTGCCTAATGCTTGCTGCAGGTGTTGGGCGAGTTCCTGCACTTCGTCGCCGGCGTACGTTTTGTATGCTTGCAGGAGTTCGCTGTATTTCTCATCAAATAAGGTATTGGGTGTTTTGTTTTTGCGGTAATTGTAGCAGTATGCGAGTCCTTCGATATGAAGTTCTTTGCTGCTCAATACTTCGATGAATCCGGTCAGATAATCATTGTATCCTCTTACTTGTTGGGAAGGGTGGGATACCAGCCGGTGTCCTCCGCCTGTGTATGCCTGTACCTGGAATGTGGTGTCTGAATCTTCGTCGTCGACGTTGAAGTTTCCTTCGCAGTCAGTATCCCGAACCCCCTTGTTGTCCCATTGTTTTAATTCGATATGGACTACATTTCCCTGATTTTGTGAGTTCCTACCATATAAGATGCAGTCAATGCGTTTCATGTTGTATGGAACGAGGTACTCGAATGTCACATATGTATCAGTAACTCCGCTCAACTGAAGCAAGTCTTTTATTTTAGGGGCATTATTTCCCCATGACATTAGTTCTGGATTGCTTGGGTGTAAGTTATAATAGGTGGCGGCCTTTGTCATTTTGTCTGTAAACAGATTGGTCATTACATCATGAAAAAACGTAGCCTGCGGTTCTTGGTATAATACTCTTTTTCCGGTCATCGTGTTTGGTTATAATTCGTTATATTTCTTAGCAGTTCCTTTGGCTTTCTCAACCGGATACTTTTGCGCATTCTTCTCTATTTTATCCAGTATGATTTGGGCGACATCAAAATTATATTTATTAGCAATGAGTAATGCGTAATTGAGGACATCTGCCAATTCTTCTTTTATTTTTTCAACATTTGCCTCTTCCGGTGATTTCCAGAGAAAGAGTTGGTTCAGTTCTGCTGCTTCAATGGATAATGCCAATGATAAATCTTTAGCATTGTGAAATTGGGCCCAGTCCCGTTCATCTCTGAATTTCACAATGGTTTCTGTAAGTTCTTCTATTGTTGCCATATTATGTTGTTTATTCTGTAAAGTCAAAAGATTTGCTTTAGAGTATAAAGCATAAAAACTTATTGATGCACAAAGATACTGTTCTATTTAAAATAGACCTAATCTTCTTCCAGCTATTTTAGCTGAATATTTTATAGGCTTATTGTTTAAGGATGTACTCATCTATTTAAAACAGGGTATTATTGGCATTCAGAAAAAAGTAATTGTATTAGCTTTTCTGTCTTTTTATATTTACTTTTGTCTTTGAAGGTGAGATGAGCTTTATGGAAGTCTCGGTAGTGCAGGAAAAACAATTTAAATAAATCTTTTATATGCTAAAGAAAGGTATATACGAACATGTTATCAACCAGATAACAAAGCAGCATATTCATGAAATTGAGCAGCAAGGTATGGTTTGTATGCGACAAAATATAGATGAGGCGGAGTCTCCACAAATACTAGCCAATTATTTTGGGAAGGTGATTCGCCAGAAACTTGAGGAGATCGAAAATCAGGAAGATCGCGTAAATCTTATAAATAATATCTTGAAAGAAGCTGGGGTTATTGATGAAATTCAGATAGCTGAACCTTCAAAATTGTTAACGGAGGTAATGAGCAGACAACAAGCACTATTACAAGCAGAAAGTCGCATACAAACTATTCGTCCCATCTCTGGCTTTCGCGTAAGTAATCTGTTTACGGGCGGTAGTAGCTTGCTTCCTCTAGGAGAAGAAATACGTCGTGAAATAGCAAGTGCTAATGAGATAAATTTCATTGTATCTTTCTTGAAAGTATCAGGGGTCCGTATATTGCTCGATGATCTGCTTAAATTCTGCCAAAAAGAGGGAAATCGTTTGCGTATCATAACAACTACTTATTGCGGAGCTACACAAGCTAAAGCAATAGAGCAGCTTGCTGCGTTGCCTAATACTGAAATACGTATTTCTTATAATACAGATATTGAACGTCTACATGCCAAATCATATATTTTTGTGCGTAACTCCGGTATGAATACTGCTTATATCGGTTCGTCAAATCTTTCAAAATCTGCTCAAACTGAAGGTCTTGAATGGAATATACGCGTTACAAGTGTTGAAAATCCACATATAATAAAAACTGCTCTTGCTACATTTGAGATGTACTGGAATAGTTCTAATTTTGAGGATTTCCGACTTGGAGGTATAGAAAAGTTTAATAAAGAAATACATCGTAATATCTTTAGGGATACTTCGAATGAAGTGATATATCGACATTTTACTCTTCTTCCTCATCAAAAACAAATTCTTGACAAGTTACGTGTAGAACGTGAAGAGCTTAAGAATTTCAAAAATTTAGTTGTTGCGGCTACTGGTACAGGAAAGACAGTGATTTCAGCTTTTGACTATCAGGAATTTCGTCGTATACACTCCAGAAGCCGCATTTTATTTACGGCTCATCGGGAGGAAATTCTGCGCCAATCGTTGAATACTTATCGTAGTGTGCTTGGTGATGCAAATTTCGGTACTTTGTGGGTAGGCAATTGCCGTCCACAAGATGAAAGCGAATACGAAAATTTGTTTGTTTCCATCTCTATGTTAAACTCCCGTTTTGAAGATTTTTTTGAGAAACTAGGTGCTGATTTTTATGATTATATCGTGATTGACGAAGCTCACCACAGTCAGGCAGAAAGCTACCGAAAATTGTTTGCTCACTTCGTACCGCAACTCCTTATTGGACTTACTGCTACACCTGAGCGTATGGATGGACGTGATCTTCGACCAGATTTTGGTGGACGAATTAGTGCAGAAATTCGCTTGCCACAAGCTTTACAAGCAGGATTGCTCACACCATTTCAATATCTTTGCGTAACAGATTCTACTGATCTTAGTGATGATGCTCTTTGGAATGGGCAAAAATACAATATCGAGCGTCTTGCGGATAAACTTTGCAGCAAAGAACGAGCTGGGTATATTGTTGAAGCGTTGCATAAATACCTCGCTAATGAATATATGTGCCGTGCACTCTGTTTCTGTGTGAATAAACGTCATGCCGATTTTATGGCAGAACAGTTGAGTCTGTATGGATTTAATGCTCAGAGTTTAACATCGGATACACCATCTGATAAACGCAAGCAACTTGCTAAAGAACTGCGTGAAGGAGCTATTCATTATCTCTGCGTAGTAGATATTTTCAACGAAGGTGTAGATATTCCTGAAGTGGATACTGTACTTTTTCTACGTCCTACAGAGAGTTTAACGATCTTTCTTCAACAGTTAGGACGTGGTTTGCGCCTTTCTGTAGGTAAGACGGAACTCACTGTACTTGACTTCGTAGCACAATCTAATCGTAAGTATGACTTTGCTAGTCGTTTCCGGGCTTTGATGCTCAATCCTGAAAAGAATATTGTTAAGCAAATCAAAGATGGATTCACTTTGTTGCCATCAGGCTGCAGTATCGTGATGGAGAAGAAAGCAAGACAATATATTCTTGATAATATCCAAAGTGCTATTTATAACAAGAATCGCATTATCAGAGAAATCAATAGTTACCCTAATATACCTACCATTTCTCAGTTTTTAGAGAATAATGGACAAGATATTCGTACTCTTTATCAAAGTAACAATTGCTGGACATCGCTTAAGCGCGCTGCAGGTCGTATCGCGTACAAAGACGATGTTATAACCAAACGGTTGGAGAAAGGGATGGCTAACTTATTGCACCACAATACTGCATCATTCCTTCATTTTATAGAACTCTTTATCGATGGAAGTAAGCAATATCTTGATACTAAAAATTATAAGTATGCTTTGATGCTATATTACGCTCTTTTTCAGGATCGTTTGGATAAAACAGGTTTTGCCAGTATTTATGAAGCGCTTGAATTGATCCATAAGGAAATGTACAGCTATTTTAGGCAAGAGATTTCGGAAATTATTTCTTATTTGCTTGCGCATCTTCAACTAAAAACGATGCCTTTAGGAGAGGATGTTTTGCCTGGACTTGAATTATACGGTTGCTATACCCGTGAGGAAATTTTTACGCTTGCCGGTAGGCAAACGGAAGCGCGCAAGATGCAAGGTTCTGTAACGGGAGTATTTAATTTGTCCGAACATAATGCTACATTACTTTTTGTGACGCTAAACAAATCAGATAAGGATTTTTCTCCTTCAACACAGTATAATGATTATCTCATTAATGAACACTATTTCCATTGGCAGTCACAAAACACAGACTCTCATCAAAATAATGGAGGACAGCGATATACTAAGCAAGCTGATACACAAAACAAAATAATCCTCTTTGTTCGTGAAGAGAAAAAGGATGGTTATGGTAATACTTGTCCTTTCCATTGTTTTGGTCTAGTAGAGTATATGTCTTCTCATGATGATTTCCCTATGAATATCACATGGAAACTTCAACAACCAGCAATGGCACAATATGTTAAAGCAATATAAGCTATGAAACAGATAGAAGTTGTAGCAGCTATAATCTATGATAATGAAAAATACTTTGCAACCCAACGTGGTTATGGCGAGTTTGAAGGTTTGTGGGAATTTCCTGGTGGTAAAATAGAGAAAGGCGAAAGCCATGAAAATGCACTCAGACGGGAAATTCAAGAAGAATTAGGTATTGACATTAGTATTGATAGATTTGTATGTACTACTGATTTTGACTATCCATCTTTTCATCTTACTATGCACTGCTATCTGTGTACAATTTTAGCTGGTGAATTAGAGCTTCGTGAACATAAATCTGCACGGTGGCTAGTATTAAGCTCCCTTAATGAAGTTATGTGGCTACCGGCAGATAAAGAAATTGTTGAATATTTATTAAAAAATAGGTATGAGGAGTAATAGCCAGAAGAAATATCATTAATTATTTTCTCATGGCAATTGCTACTATAATCGATTGTTCGAAGGGGGGAGCAATTATGGGAGGAAACATATATTAGGATATTTAGGATGTTAATAAATTATGAATGAATCGCCTACATATCGAGAGTTGCTTGCCGCTAATAGACAATTAGTAGCTGAAAACGAACTGCTTCACAAAGAGAATGCAAAATTGAATGGGTTGGTGAAAGACCTTTTAGAAGTCGATAAAGAAACGAAAAATATAGAGGTAATTTCTGCTAATAAAGCTCCTAAGCTTGTATTTCAGGAAAAGAAGATTGTTGCGCCTCCTTGTTTGTCTTTGGACGAAAAAGGCGCTTAACTATATCAAACGTATTGCTTCATTTAAGAATCCTGAGTTTTATGCTAAACAGGGGATGAGATTATCTACCTACAATACTCCCCGTATCATTTCATGTGCTGATGTTTCTGAAGAATATGTAGTTTTGCCTCGTGGTTGTGAAGATGCCATCGTGGAATTATTGATGAATAACCATGTCTGTTATCGTGCAAAAGACGAGACAAATCCGGGAAAATGTATCTCGGTAAAGTTTAAAGGAGAACTACGTGAGGAGCAAGATACTGCCATCGCAAGTTTGATGTCTCATAATACTGGTGTGTTAAATGCTACAACTGCATTTGGTAAAACTGTGACTGCGATAGATCTGATAGCGAAGCGTAAGGTAAATACGTTGATTCTTGTACATACTAAGGCATTACTCGAACAATGGAAATCTCGTTTGGAAGAGTTCTTGGATATTGATTATGTCGAGGAAGACACTTCTCATAGGCGTGTGCGCAAAGTTGCGTTTTCTCCTTTTAGTGCGCTGGATTCTAATGGAAACAGGCTTCATAAAACGATTGATATTGCATTGATACAATCTTGTTTTGATGATGATGAGGTAAAGCCGTTTGTAAGAGATTATGGGATGGTGTTGGTAGACGAATGTCATCACGTATCGGCTGTGAATTTTGAGCGCGTCTTGAAGTGTTGCAATGCCTGTTATGTGTATGGATTAACGGCAACTTCCATCCGCAAAGATGGTCATCAGCCAATCATATTTATGCAATGCGGTCCCATTAGATACTCAGCTGATGCTAAGATGCAGATGACTTCGCAAACATTTGAACGTCTACTTATCCCACGTTTCACCTCCTATCGTGAGTTGACGGATGACAAGGCTATGTGCAGATACTACAAAGGATAGCCGATGACAATTATCGCAACCGGCTTATAGTGACTGAGGTGTGTAAGGCATTGGATGATGGGCGGTCGCCAATTGTTTTGACCAGTCTTACTTCGCATGTAGAGATATTGTCGGCTATGCTTGCTGATAGTTGCAAAAATGTTATTACGCTTGTAGGCTCTGAATCAGTTAAAGAGAAACGGATGAAGATGGAGCGTTTGCAAAATGTTTCTAAAGAGGAGGCGCTCGTGATTATCGCTACCGGGAAATATGTCGGTGAGGGATTTGATTGCTCTCGTTTGGATACTTTATTTCTGGCATTACCTGTTTCGTGGAAAGGGATAGTAGCGCAATATGCTGGTCGCTTGCATCGTGACTATCCGGGAAAGAAGATCGTTCAGGTTTATGACTATATTGACATCCATGTCCCAATATGTGATGTACAAACGGCGGTTGAAAGGTTATGCGTCTGTTGGGTATAAGATTCAACAAAGTGATTCGAAAGATCTTTTCGGTGTCGGTCAAAGTGCTATTTTTACTGGTAAGAATTATCAGGATTCATTTTTTGCTGATTTGTTAAACGCCTCTAAATCTATCATTATATCAGCCACAAAGTTGTGGTTTGCTAAACGTGTTCCTATCCTTGAACTGTTGGCTGAGCTTTCTGCACGAGGTGTGGAAGTTATTGTGTTCACGCGCCAACTTTCAGATAAGGATAAGATGTTATTAAGTGGTGTACAAGTAAATGTAAAAGAAAAGTTGTCACTTCATGCTTCGATTATTGATAAGTCTGTTGTTTGGTATGGTAGCGTAAACTATCTTGGTTACAACGCGGAGGATAATCATACAATGAGGATTATGGAATCATCTATTGCAGAGGAGGTCATTGAGATCCTGTATGAATGATAATGCCCAGTCTTTTTGCTCCGGTTGCAAACTCTAATCTAGGAATATCCCTCATTATTTGTATTGTGAAAGAAGCATATTGGTGCAAAGATAAAGAACCTATTCTATCTTTCCCAGTTTCTTCAATCTGGATCGTATTCCTCCATTATTGCGTTCGAATATTTCAGCAAGCTCCTTGATTGTTTTACCTTCATCGTATAAGCGTATGAGATATTCATCTGCTTCCTTTTCCCAAGGCAGATAGGCATTACCATGTTCTTGACGCTTTTCTTCCAACGTATATGTCTTTTTTTTAGGTTCTTCTTTCACTGATGTATTGAAAGAGGAAAGTTCAATCAAGTTTCCATCTGGATCGGCAATGTAGGCTGTTCGTTGCCCCCACAGCTCTGTGTTGGGTGGCATCACACCTTGTACGCCTTGTTGCAAGCATCGGGCATATTCATTGTCTACATCATTGAATGTGGGGAGGTCGAACGAAAGTTCCATGGTACTGTTCAAACCTTTGGGGCAATCAAAGCGTCGAGATAACATTTTTTCGAACTCCTTTCGAGGGAACATAATCAAGCGCATGCCGTTGTAGGTCATCTCTACATTAGGTTCATTACCATTCCAAGTCGTTTTGAATCCCCAGATATTCCGATAGAAGGCAACCATCTGTGGCTGTTTGTCGGTGAAAAATCCAATGGTATTGAATTTCATAATTGGACGTTGCTGGGAATAGAGCAGAGGTGTGGAAGAATGTTCTGTAACAGGGATTGCTCGTTCATTGAATTCAGTGAAGTCATACGTTTTTTGCCATTCTTCTACCGTTCCGTCCGTACTGATGGCGAAGTGAATGTAATCGCCTGCACCATTCTCCGGTGGAATTACGCCATTGGGAACATATCCTTTGAGTATGCATATTGGTTTCTTTTCCGTATCAAGTAAGGTATAAGTCCCAGTATCGCATACTTTTGCTTGGAAATAACATTCTCCAAAATTAGGTTCCCATTCGAGAAGTTTGTGGGTTTCGAGGTCGACGGTCCCTTGCCAGTAACCCAGGGTGACTAAAGGCAGTTGCTCTTCATCTTTCTCATATTTGAAAGGAAAGGTATAGGAGCAGAGTTCTTCCCGAAAAGGGAAGGATATATGGATATATTGGGCTTGTTCTTTGTTCATAGTCTCCTTAATTTGATTGAAGCTTAGATCGTATATTCAATCGTTTTCTCTTTTGGTAGCATAATGGTTACTCTATTATTTCCCAATGTCCCGACTTATTAGAGCCAATACGTTTAATTAAACCTTTTTCTTTTAATGTTGCCATAATGCGCTCACCCTGTCGTAAGGAAACCGAGAGCGATTCTGCTACCTCTTTTGCAGTTATCCGATTATTAATTCGAATAAGTTCTAATGTGCGCTGTTCGTTTATACCGACATTTATGCCGACATTTATACCGACATCTACACGAGATTCTAAACCTTCATCTTCTATTGATACTTGATAATTGCGGATTATCTGTTCCAAGTTGCGTATATGTTCATCAAACATAAAATTGTGAAATAGTTCTATATCATCGTTTTCACGAGTAGCGATAAGAGCCTCTATATATTCGGCTTTCTTTGTTGATATTGGAAGGAACAATTCCGTATTCAAATTGCAATTGATTCATCAGCAATCTGCACATTCTACCGTTTCCGTCAGCCCAGGGGTGAATGGTTACCAAATGAAAATGTGCATCGAAACTTAACTTATAACACTCGATAATGTCTGTTTTTGAGAGTGACTTTCGTCTTTGGTTTATGTTTTCGCAAAGTTCCGCTAGCTTAGTAGGTACTTTTGAGTAATTCATATAAGAACGCCCTCCGGTACCTGCCGTAACATTCAACAATCGTAAATCTCCATTCGCTGACGAAAATTCCCCCAAAGCCGTTTTATAAGTCGTTCCCGTATTCTTTAAAACAATAGAAGACAATTGTTTGAGCATCTCCACGGAAATATCGCTATGGCTCTTTGCAAAGGCAATTGATTGTTCGTATGCAGCTTTCAGGTCTAAGTTCATTAACTGTTCGGTCATTGAACGGCCTTTTGCGCTGATACCCTCATCGAATAAAAGTTGGTTTTCTATTTCGGTGACGGTAGAACCCTCAATAGCTGTTGAATGGGTAATAATAGAGTAGAGATAGAATTTATTGTAATCTATCTGTTGATTTATACCCAGTTCTTTGAACTGGGTTAATAGAGATAATAACTTTTTCTCTCTGTTCATTATTCCATAAATTGTTACTTAATGTTAATTCAAGATAGATTTTCCTCTTCTATATTCAACCCCAACTGCATAGCCGACTCCTTTACTACTTTGTAAACCTGTGCTGACTCATCCAATGGATTTAAACTTGTGGTTTTAGCCTTAAAAGATATTTCTATTTCCAAACCATTATTTTTGAGAGGAACAACAAAGCTGGAGAATAAATCAGTCCAGCGTTCAACTGGTACTTTCCCAGATACTTTGATGGACTTGAATTTCCGTATCTCATCAACAGATTGGGAGGAGTCCGTTTGCTCTGATTTCTCTTCGGCTGCTGAATTCCATCCAACAGGTTGTTCTTCGGTAGAACTTTCTTCAGGCTCTTGTTGATTATTAATAGATTTATCAACTAACCAATATTGCGGATCGGTAACATCTAAGAATGGAACAGATTCATGATGATAAATGCGATTGTAGTTTCCTTGTTCACCACAAGCTACATTAAAATCACCATTCTCGCAATACCTTTGAATACTTTGACTGACAGTTTCCACTCCACAAATCATGGGTTTGTCATCAAAGCGTAGAAAGGCCTCATATAAGTCGTTAACTTGTATGGGTTGCTCTATTGTAGGGTATAAGCCACTGCTGCGTAGAGTTCCTAGGCCAATTGACTTTTCAAGTAGCCATTCTTCTTCTTTTATATTGTTAAAAAGATTGCTACTTAGTTGCGTGTTAAAATCTTGCGCAAAATCTTTAATCTCAATTTTCTCTAATCCCTCGCTTACAGAGTATTTACATACAATATTATAAGCTGCAATAAGTAAAGTATTTGCTTGTTTATCGTATTCGGCTTTGCGCTCTAAAATATCTTTCTTCTGTTCTGGTTCTATCTGCCCACTATATTCAGCTTGTATTTTCGCACAAGCCAAATACTCAAGTAGCTTACTATGTAGCATACCTAAACCTATTTCAGAGCATGCCAAATATAATATAGTATTCCTATATATGCGACTACTATTGCCTTTATTTTGAGCTATTTGCTCAATTTGCTTTTTGGTTTTGGTATTTATACTTCCTGGCTGTGTTGCATACTCAGGACCGAGTATCACCAACGTAAGATTTTTCTGTTCAGGAATATCATTGGCTGGATTAACCAGCACCTTTATTTTTGATATGTTACGGGTTTGTGCATTTAGCCGATTGATGATTTCTCCCGAAATATCCGCTTGGCCTATTTCTGCTTTAGCCTGATTTACCAAAATATTGATATTAGGTTTGGATTGAAACCAATAACTGCGTGAGCCAACATTAGTGGAATAGAGATAATGAGCTACTTGTTCCAATTTGTTTAATGCACTATTTACTTCACTATGATTGAATGCACTAGGTTTCAAAATACATAGTTTTAGTTCTTCAATAGTCAATCCTTTGTTTTGTAAATTACCCAATGAAGCCATTAATATGGTGGTGGCTATACCTTGGGTCAAGTTATATTTACCGATATTGTTGTTAGGATCTTCATTATCTATTTTATAAGCATTGCTTGAGGTACCTATGACATCAGCATGAATCACTGTTTCCCACTGACTTCCCATCAGACTGGTTATAGTACCTGTCAATGTTGGCAGATTACTAAGGTTGACGTCTGAGGTATGGATTAATGCCTGGGTACCAGTTAATGATCCCCGTCGTGTCCACAAATCCTTCACGATGGATGCTAATAATCGTAATACTCCACGAGTACGCTGGAAACGAGAATCCTGTCCCCATTTTAAACGAAACATATCAATCAATTCTGGATGGAAGGGATAAGATTTGCGCATCTTGTTAATATATTCCATGCGGTCGGCTTGATTGGGTAAATCGGAACGTCGATTATGATATGTATTCTTGTAACGGTTTAAAACAAGCTCTATCACTTGTGGATTCCCAATATTGTCGAATAAACGACGGCGAACGACTTCAAATATTTCTTCATCTTCGACGGGTTTGATACTTGTTCCAACCCGGACAATACGATTTTCTAAGGCAGTCAGTATCTGTTGACCGATAGCCGATGAAGCAACTTCCGTTGCGCTAGCGGGTAATGTGGCAATTAATACGCAGCGAGGTACGGAAGATACCACCTCGGTCAGTGTTTGCATAAAACCAATAGTCTGATCGGATAGACTTCCTTTTCCTATCATGACTGCCGATGCTTTATTACAATAGTCTGCTAACTCATCAATTAGTATAAGAGCAGGGGCTGACTTTTCCAAAATGGGTCGAAATAAATTGGCTGCCGGCGAAATCCGTTCTATGTCATTCTTTTTAATTAAGTTGTATCCTTCTAAACCTCCTAATTGATAAGCTAGTTCTCCCCATAAGGTATTAATGGTGATTCCATCATCGGTGGTTCTGCCTTGTGATACATCAGTGGTATTATTGGTAAACACTGCTACTTGTGCATTCTCAAACTGAGGAGCTACTTTACTGTCTAAAATATGTTGAGTATAAGCTGAAGAGAGCAGAGATTTTCCAGTTTTTGTAATGTGGTATAAAGAGATCAGCGTATGCGTTTTACCGCCTCCGAATCCAGTCTGTAGAGAGATAACCCGATTATCGGTTTCTTCACCGTTCAACGCGCGGACAACTCGGTTAGCTATATCGCGCAATCCAGCTGTGATATAGGTCTTTTCAAAAAACATGGTCGGATTGCTATACACCTCTTGTCCGATGCCCATAGCCACTTCGCTAAGGTTTGCTGCAAAAACAGATTCATCCAGTGAACCGTTGCGGATGTCATAATGAGGATATACATTCGTATACCAGGCCGGTAGAGGGGAGTCTTCGGAGAACGAAACTGTAGAAGAAGCTTCTGTGGTGACAGGTGTCTCTATTTGAATAGTAGGTTCATTTCCTCTATTTTTTATTGTATCTATTTCTGTCACTAAATCAGGCATCTGAAGTAATTTAGCTACTAGTTTCATAGTGCCAAAAGCTCTATCTATCTCGTCTTCATCCAATGGCTGATAGTGGTTGCATTTATTACGTACTTCTTGTATCTCTTGCAGATAGCTAATAAGTTTATTTGCCTCCTTGCTACTCCCTAATTCATCGGTTAGTTCTTGCTTAAAGGCAATGGCAAAGCTTGAGAGATTGCTATAATCTACCAGTTGCTTACGGTCACTATCTGCGGATAGCGACTGAACAGCTTTATTCCAGGTGTTTTGTTTGTCCGGTTTAAGCCGTGCAAAGAATACGCCTTCCCAAGGTTCATTCTTAAATTTCTCCAGTAAGAACCCCACGACGAATGGACGCATGGCTTCAATAAAAATACTGAGTGCTTTGGATAAATTATCATTCATAATCATTCTGTATTTATTAAAATCCTAAATTCATTTGTGTAGCCTGACCAGTTATATCCTTCTGGCAAGACTGTATTAACTCCTCACTATTGGCAAGCAGCTCATTTACTTGTTTCAGGTCATCTCCATCGGGTAGTAACTCTTTCAGGGAGGCCAATACACGCCAAAAACTATTATTAGCTTCAGAACCAACCAGCTTAATAAGACGCAATAGTTTAGGGCGATTTTCTTTTGACCATAACATCATCGCTTGTTGTACTTGGTCTATTAATGGATCACTGATGTTAGTGCCTTGTACTTCGCCTGTAATTCGTTCTGTGTAGGAGGCCAAATGCTGCTTATTTCCATCTTTAATAAGTAAATGATGATGGAATATGTCGCTAACATCTATATTCATGCCGATGCGTGTGAATTTTGCAGCATCATCAAAATCAGTTTCTCCCATACCGTTCATTTGCAACCAGCCAATGTAGAATTTGGTATATTCATCTCCTTCAAAACCTCTGAGCAAAGCATTGAAAGCTGCTGTTTTTGCCAGTTCTAAAAGTTCCGCTACAGTCACTTCGCTTCCATCAGCTTTCTCTACTTTTTCATATTTGCCGAATTCACTTACTGCTTGTCCAAAGCATGCGGTTAATAGATCGGCACCACGAAAACCTAATCCATAAAGTTTTTCTACTTCTGTATTAACTTTTTCTTCAATGGCTCGTTTCACTTGTTTGAAACTGCCATAGCCTAAGCGCTCGGAGGGGCGACAGGAAACGGTAACGGAAGACTCAAGAGCAGCACTTGCCAGTCCCAAACTTCTATTTGCCATTTCTGTATCCATAGGCCAGCTACCTGTAATGTTCATGCGGGCACTTAGAATAGAATTACACAACGTGGTCCATGCTTCTGTTGTTTGGTGGGCAAACATTATACTGACAATATCAGACGTTTGTTGTTCTATTGCATCAAATATATCTGTGAGTTTCTTTTCAAAGTATAATTTAGCTTCTTGTTCGCTATTGTTATGATGATGTTTTAGTGCAGTACACTCCTCTGATTTAGGTGTTTGTGGTGTTGAAAAGTTTAATGAATATGTGTCATTTAATGTTCGCTTTAACCAAACGTAGAAAAAGTCTGATATATCCGCATAGGCAATCGCATCATAATATGGAGGGTCTGTAATCACAGCTGTCAGTTTTTTTTCTCCAAATTGTTTTTTTTCTCCACTGGAAGCATTTTTTAATATAGTCTCAAAAGAAGAATTACTTTCTGATTCTATATATCGCAGTATCCATTCGAGTTGGTTTGTTGCGCTGCCAGAACTACTACAAAAAGGATTGGATTCCGGATAGTCGAAAACCATAGCAATAGCTTGTCTGCTGAATGGATGCTCAATAGTTTCACGCCCGTTATGCCATCTTCCCAATGAAGTATTAGCCACAGCAATTCGATCAATCCAGATTGCTAAGTAAGTGTAAAGAGCTTGAGTATATTGCGTTGGTTCTATTTTCTTTTTTAAAAGAGAGAAGCTTTTTGTAAATGATTGGAGCATGTAAAGTTGGCGGCTAGAAAACATTTGATACCATTGATTTATTCCCCATCCACGACTGCTAATTAAGTCTGTTTGCTTAGTCATCATTTCTAAGGGTATAAACTCGTTATGGTAATCAATATTGGGGAGTAATAAGTCTATGGATGGAAGTTGATATTTTTTTCCACCATGAGACTCTACTATAGTTGCAATAAATTTTTCCTTTAACTGGGATTCACAAGACTGTTCTTTTACTTGCTTAGAAGTTGTTACACTACCACAACATGGACAAGTTAGGTTTCCTGTTTTGTTCCATCCTTCTTTTATAGGGCACGTTCCTTCCTTAATCTCGAATTGAATATCTGTCCCATTAATGACAGGATTCAAATACACCTTTTTCGATGAAGTATTTGCCAAATAAAACTGCTTCAATAAAGGAACTTCTGCTTTACAGCTTGGATTAGAGCAAGTAGCAGTTCTTGCCCAATAGTAAGCGATTGGTTTGTTCCCATTCTCATCTGCAGGATATAAATACCCTACTTCTTTCTCTGTCATAGCTAACAATTGCTTGGCATAATATTCCACATCAAAAGAAAGCCTGTTGGGAATATCAATAATGCCGTTACAGATAGAAATTCCCTTGGTAATGAGTATGTCTATACCTTCTTTCCCGTAAATACGACGAAACTCCTCTTCTGTATATCGTATGGGCTTACCATATTTCTGTGGAAACTCTACACTTCCTTTTTCAATGATATGGGCAACTGGATTAATATCATTGCCATAACTGCGACATCCCAAACGTGCTGCCTCTAAAGGTATAGCGCCTCCACCCGCAAATGGATCGAACACACTTGGCATCTGTTTTTGAAAACAATCAATTGCAGTTTGTAGCGCAACTTCCTTTTCTTTTATGATATCAGTTTCTAAATGACGGTCTATACAACTATAGAGATTGTTTTCAGCTTCTTCAATAGCTTGATAGGCAGCATCAAATGATTGACTTAACGAAATAAAAGAAGCATCAAGATTCTGTCCTGCATTGTATGCAACCCAAATTAACTTTCTTGCTTTTGTCAAAACAACCTTATCATTTTTACTTTCCCATTTTATCAGGCAACCTTCACTTAACTGCTCTTTCGAAGCTGTATTTTTGCCTTTCAACATATTAGCTTGACAGACTGGAGAAAACTTACCTATAAACATCAGCAAACGATTGCGTAGATTGTCCGGCATTGGATCGTATATGGCAGTATATGGAATATCCGGATAAGGTGCATATAGTGGATCGTTTCCTAACAACTCCTGTATAGCATCTTTAAAAGCCTGCGGGCATTGTTCATCCAATGGGTCTGGTACCAGACTGGCAAAGATTACAGCCCTGCACACAGGAAGTGGACGGCGTGCCCACCATAAATGTAAAGTAGAAATGTGCCCATGACGAATAGATTTATCACGTACACTTTCAGCCGATATTTCTTTAATCGGCATAGCTACTTCTATCAATTTTTTTGCTTTTGTCATATCTATGTTTTCTTATTTTTCAGTTTTGTTTCTCCATTCATCCAGTGGCAGGTAGTATTGTACTCCTTTATCTTTCCGTTCAAAGATGAGCTTCTTGGCTGGGTTTTGAATACGGTGCAATTGTGGTTTAGATTTGCAATTCACTACAATATAAAGCCATGCACTGTTTCCTAGTTGTGCCAATCGGTTCATTTCATTCTCCGACAGCATAACTCCATCGATCCCTGAACGCCCTTTGACTTCAATATACCGTTTAATATCCAACTTGTTGATGCTCCGGATATCATATCCTAAGTTTTGGCTGGAAACATCTTCCGCTTGCCATTCATTGGCAGCCTCATACTCGATAGCCATGTTTATAGCTATGGCTTCTACTTCATCGTCTCTTTTCATACCATAATGTTGCTCATACTCCATTTGGCTGAGGGGGACGACATAAGCACATCCCAATATTTCCGGAGCTTTGGGATTTATCTGAACCATTTGCTCCATTTCGCGTATGCGTTCATCTTTTTTGCGGAGTAGTTCTGCTTTTCGTTCCATCTTATGCAGCAGCTTTTCCTGTATTTTTATGTCTCCCAATAACACCTTACCTTGCAATTCATTAATTTCAATGTCCAGATCCATGATAATCTGACTGAATGCAGTCTGCAGATATTCTTTCCGCTTTGCAGCATCTGATTCTACAATCTCTTGCGTAGAGGTGAACAGAGGTAAAGTGATATTCTCGAATGCCCATTCGGTGACTTCTTCATTACCTATAAGAGCAGGAGGAGTGATTTGTTTGGCAAATTGAAGAGGGGCATGCAGATCCAGAAACTTGGCTGGTGAAGTTACATGAAACACTCCATTATTATTTTGATAAACAAAACTAAGTTGTTCATTTGCTATACTGTCATCTCCTTTGTTGGGACGGTTGTCTGTAATTTGATTTTTAACGTAAAAAGCAAAATAGTCTTCAGTATCTTCTGGTGAAACAAGAATCGTACCTTTCAGCATTTCGTCTCTGAAAGAATCGCGTACACAATCAATGAGTGCATCAAACAAAGCGTTACCCGGATTGATATAGTGTACCTTACCCAATATGGCATTGGTGTTCTGATAGTCCAGAAATATGTGCTTATCGAAGCAGAACAATAATTTATTGATATTTTCAGCATAGATATTATAATCATCTTTTAGACGTTTGGAAAGTACATCCGGAATGTTTTCCATTTGATAAATTCCGTCCTGTATCATCCTATATTTGCCACCTAAGTAGCTGAAAGTCCTTTCAAAAAACAGACGAATATAAATCGGTTGCAATCGTTTCTCGTCAGAATGTTCTTTGAGGATACGGGCGTCTTTATAATCGACTTCACTATGGGCGATTACTTTTTGTTGTTCTTCTATCTTATTCCGAAATACTTTCTCAATGATGGTTTCATCCTGCTCTATAAACTTATCAAAGGAAGATTCTTTTCCATCAAAGACGGAAGCTATAATAGCATCCAGACTAACATCCTTCAGTACATCTTGAATAACATCATAAACGCGGTCATCACCCATGCTTTGACGAATAATATCCAACTTTATCAGTAAACGGGACAATACTTGTCCTTCCCGAGTGTTGTCCGCCACCATATTGAATACCAGTACATCATTTTTTTGTCCATAGCGGTGGATACGTCCCATGCGTTGCTCTAAGCGATTAGGGTTCCATGGGATATCCCAATTTATTAGCAATCTACAAAATTGAAGATTGATACCTTCGCCGGCAGCATCAGTTGCAATGAGTATTTGGGTTTCAGGAGACATGAAATCCCATTGTGCCTGGCGGCGTTCATCAACCGATAAGCCTCCATGAATGACTGCTACTTTATAGCCGTTATTGCTTAGGCGTTCTCTCAAATAGAGCAATGTGTCTTTGTGCTCTGTGAAAATAACGAGTTTTTCACCATTGATAACTCCCTGACTTTTCAAGAGCTCTTTTAGCTCAATGTATTTCTTTTCTTCTTGATTTTGATTGTACAGGCTGTTCGCCATCTCATACAGCCGTTTCACTTCTTTAGCTTCGGTCTGTATCTCTGCTAAACTTTTTGAAGTGGTGAACAGTTTGAATTTTCGAGGGTCAGATAGGATACCATCCAACGCATCCCGTTCATCGTCCTCCAGGTCATCATATTGGTCAATACTATCCACATCCAGTTCTTCTAACTTTTGACGTTGCTTCCATATATTAGGATTCTTGCTTACTTCATCTACTATGCCTTGTAGTGCGATCCAGCGTTTGTATAATGTATTTTTGATCGCAAAAATAGAACTTACCAATCGTCGTTGCATTACAGCCAAGGCTAAAGACACATGAATGTTCCTTGTTTCGGTTGCTTCTTCTTTCTGTTTGGTCAGATAATTGGTTACATTATCATAAAGTCGCTTCTCTTCTGGTGTCAATTGAAAAGATACAGTTTTAGTATACCGATCCTTGTATAGATTGTTGCCATTCCAGTCTTTCATGTCCTCCTTTAATCGGCGTATGAAAAACTTATTCAGCCCATCTTTACTTAATTCTTTTACTCTGTCGGCAGCAATATCCTCTGTTGCAAAGATATCTTCGTCTAATAATTGAAGAAGTTTCTTGAACGTATCTGTTCTTCCTCTATGTGGGGTAGCTGTCAACAACAAGATATGCTCACATTGTTGCGAAAGTAAATGTGCAGCTTCATATCGCTTTGACTTATATGTTTTTTGCCCATATTCATAAGCCGATAGCTTATGAGCCTCATCAAAGATGACCATATCCCAGTTTGTATTGCTGACAATGTTCAACACATCCTCCCGGCAAATGAAATCAATAGAAGCTACCACTTTATTTGCCGAGCGAAAAATGGTAGGGTCAGCATTAAAAATACTTCTATTGACAAGCGTAAACGGGATATTAAATTTTACTCCCATTTCATCTTCTTGCCATTGTTTGGTTAAACCGCCTGGGGTGATAATAAGTATGCGTTCAATGATCTTTCGCATTAATAGCTCCTTCAATAATAAGCCTGCCATAATTGTCTTTCCTGCACCTGTATCATCTGCCAGCAGAAAACGTATCTTAGGTTGAGGAAGCAAAAATTTGTATACGGCTTCTACTTGGTGGGGTAGTGGATCTACAACACTACAATTGATGGCAAATAGAGGGTCAAATTGATAAGCGGAATTTATTCGTTCTGCTTCTGCAAATAATACAAATTTATCGGGATCGCCCTTAAAATTGAACTCTCCATCAGATGTCAATACTTCTAAAGAACTGAACTGTTCTTCTGTAATCACCTTGGAACTGCTTTTATTCGTATTTACTCCTGTAAATTTGAGCGAATACATAGTTCCTAATTTCTGTATTTTGTTAACAACAACAGCTTCTGTTGGTATTAGATTTTTTATTATATTTCCGACTTCAATCATTGTTAGAGGATTTTATAAGATCTTTTACGTCCATTTGAAGGACTTCTGCTATCTGAAATAAGACTTCCAAACTGGGCTGTCTTCTATTGCAAACATAAGAATTGACAATACAGAAACTTTTCCAAGTTTTTCTGCCAGCCAGGTTTGTTTGATACCTTTTTCTTCAAGAACTTCTTTTATCCGATTCATGGGTTTGTCTATCACAAAATTCTTAATTGTTAAACAAAGATATAAAACAATCTGCTATAAAAAGAGAAAAGAGGATGATTATTTCTCCCAAGATGCTAAAAATTAGGTAGTGAAGTGTCTACTTGTTTACTTCTTTTTCCGACATCACAAGTTTGGTGCTATTTATTAGGGGTAAAACGCTCTTTATACAAGAGGTTGTGCCAGAGTTTTAACACCTCGTAGAATAACTTACTCTATTTTAGGACCACCCAAAAGTTAGTCAAGCTTTGGTCGGGAGATCTTGACGTATTTACCGACTTTCTGCATCGGGAATGTTATGGTATTTGGTGTAATGATAGAGTAAATCTCATATGAGGTTGAATTTTGCCATCGCTTCAGCTACCGTGTAATATTGGGGCTCGTCGGGTTGGGCTATACTTTTGGATATATCGAAATGCTTTTTGGAGTGGCTGACAGTTTTATCCTCTATTTTTTTAGGGATAGCATTCTTCGAGACAAGTGTATAGATGGATGCCAACGTCATATCAAACTTTTCTTGAATCTCTTGCACAGTGTACTACTCGGTGATTTCCGGATTAGCTGCTTTCTTAGAGAAATAATTGTCGATATGCTTTTTACTCCAACTCCTCTCTATACTATTTGTATTTTTTTGATTTTACTCGCTGTCGTTTTTGCCTATTTTTAATGTCCATTTTCTTGTTATTTCACTAAGTATTAGTCTCCCATCTTCAACCATATTCAACTTTCTCCATCACCTTTCCGGCAGATTTCTGTGTAAAATCCTCCGAGACCCAAATATGGTGCAAAAATGAGCTGGAAAACAAATGTAGACGATAAAAAACGTCCATACGAGCAAAAAGAAAGGCATTGAAATTCAACGCTTTATTAACCATTAGTAATCTATGCTAATCGTTGGCAATCACCAATTACTTGCCGATGCAGAAATGCTGAAAAATATTTTGGAGCACCATATCATTCGTCACTTCCCCTGCAATATCTGAAATAAAGAAAATACACTCCCGTATATCTTGTGAAAGAAAATCTCCGGATATATGCGTGTCAAGCCCATTCTGCACTCGATGAATAGCATCTAAAGCTTTACTTAAAGCTTCATAATGCCTTACGTTTGTCACAATAATATCATTCTGTGTTACCGTAGGTAGATGTGCTGCATTAATAAGCATCTTTTGTAACTCTTCGGTCTGTTTACGTTCTTTTGCCGATATGAAGATAGATTTCGTGTATTCTTTAGAAAAGTCCTTTAATAAAGCAGATAATTCTTCTTTCTGCTTTTCCTCAATCAAATCCGCTTTGTTGAATACAACAATTAGTTGTTTCTCCTCACAACGAGGGATGATCTTTTCTGATAATTGCTTTATCTGAGAAGATGCATCAGATGAATCAACCATCCAAAGTACAATCTCCGCTTGATCCAACTTTTGGAATGTACGTTCGATACCAAGACTTTCAATGGTATCATTTGTTTCCCGGATTCCGGCAGTATCAATGAATCGGAAAGTGATGCCACCTATATTAATAGTATCTTCAATGACATCACGTGTGGTACCATGAATATCACTGACGATTGCTTTATCCTCGTTCAGTAATACATTCAGTAAAGTTGATTTCCCTGCATTCGTTTCACCGATGATAGCCACCGGAACACCATTTTTAATGGCATTCCCAACATTAAATGAATGAACCAGTCGGGAGATAACCTGCTCTATTTCATCTGCGAGTCTTCGCAATGCCGAACGATCTGCGAACTCTACATCTTCTTCGCTGAAGTCAAGTTCCAGTTCAATCATGGAAGTGAAGTTCAGCAACTTGTTGCGTAGATCTGTTAACTCTTTGCTAAAACCTCCCCGCATCTGACTCATGGCCAAACGATGAGTGGCTGCGGAAGAAGATGCAATCAAATCGGCTACAGCCTCCGCCTGACTTAAGTCCATCTTTCCGTTGAGAAATGCGCGTTGAGTATATTCTCCCGGCTGAGCCATACGGCAACCGTTCTTAATCAACAATTGCATTACTTGCTGAAGAATATAGGAAGAACCATGACACGTGATTTCTGTACTATCCTCTCCCGTATAGGAATGAGGAGCCCGGAAAAGACTCACAAGGACTTCGTCTATGATTTCTTCTCCATTATAAATACGCCCGAATGTCAGCGTATAAGGCTTTTGTTCACTAAGTAATTTGCCGGCTTTGGCTGGTTGGAAGATGCGGCTTGTAATGGAAATAGCTTCAGGACCGGAAACACGGATGCTTCCGATGGCTCCTCCTTGAGCGGTAGCAATAGCGCAGATAGTATCTTGATTCATTATATTTCTTTTTGGATGATGCAAAGATAATTGTTTCTAAGTAAAAAAAATAAGATTAGACACAACTTGTGCTTTATTTGTTTATATTTGCTGCCGTTCAAACAATGCACATACAAAATATAATGATAGTCTATGGAGCCGGATACAAACTTATATTCACCGAATGAGAATAATGAAATCATACGGGAAAATTCACAAAAGA
>ERZ791915.833-NODE-833-length-27338-cov-8.305098_pt1 | contig 27338 bp, 20 predicted proteins | sample MGYA00510139_ERZ791915 | MGnify/ENA primary metagenome ERZ791915 (study PRJEB30046, sample SAMN00792117) | human gut metagenome | study: EMG produced TPA metagenomics assembly of the A metagenome-wide association study of gut microbiota in type 2... | reverse complement strand
GATTTTTCTTCACGTGCAGCTTCGACGATACCTTGAATTATTTCCATGTTGTTGACGTTGAAAGCACCTACAGCATAGTGGCCTTCATAAGCTTTTTTGAACATTTCGGTTGATGTTACTAGTGGCATGAGATAGCCTCCTTTATGTCTATTGTTGTAATTAATTATAGCATACTCTATACTTTAATAGTATATAATTTTTAAAAGATCGCTTGGTAAAGTGCAGGATATTTCTAAAAATTTAGCTGTTACAGGATGTCTGAAACCAAGATAATAAGCATGCAGAGCATGACGGCTTTGTGGTCCGGGCGTACCATAAAGGTTATCATTATAAAGCGGGCAGCCGATATGTGCCAGATGTACGCGTATCTGGTGGGTTCGGCCCGTGTGCAGCTGAAGCTCCAGTAAACTGAGCTGCCCCTGGCGTTTGAGCAGGGTATAATCGGTACGGGCATATTTGCCGCTGGGAGAAACGCAGCGTTCAATGATACTGCCTTCTTTGCGTGCGATGGGGGCTTCGATCTTTCCATTGACGGCAGGTAAAGCTCCTGTAACGATTCCCAGATATTTTTTTATGACTTCCTGCTGTGAAAGAAGAAACTGGATCCGCGGTTCTTTGGCAAAAATAACCAGCCCGGAAGTATTACGGTCCAGACGCGAAACAGGATGGATATTGTGCAACAGTCCATTCCTATCATAGTAGCGGGCGACATAGTTATACAGAGTACCGCCGTCTTCTTTTACTGTTGGATGCACCAGCATCCCGGCAGGTTTATTGACGATCAGCAGATATTCGTCTTCGTAAAAGACCGCCTGTGAAAAATTAAAATCCATATCAATGCTGTGGCGGCAGTTCATCGACGACTTCGATTTTGTCGAGCTGCTGCTTGACCTGCCCGCGAATAAAACCCAAATATTCTTTATACAATACTTTTTGTTCACACTGTTCTTCTTCAGTTAAACCCTCACTGCGTTTTTTCTGGGCTAAAACATTGATGCGGGCAATAAGTTCATTTATTTTCATAACCGGGATACCTCCGTTTCCTCTATGCATTATAGCAAAGTTAAAGGCTCAGAACAAGCGAACTTCCTTGACGCTGGTAGTAATATATGCTATTATGAAACGGTAATCAATAAGACGTTACGAGTGCCTCTGACGATAACTGACGTTGGGAGGCTTTCTTAATTTTGCAGGGAGAGAACTATAATGAAAATTTTAAGAGCAGTACTTGCTGCTGCATTGTGCCTGACAGTTTTCAGCGGCTGCGGACCAAACGCTGAAAATACGAAATCTGCCAGTGATGCTAAAGCATTTTTAACTGTTACTGACGATACCGGACGCACTGTAGTCCTGCCGAAGAAGCCTGAACGCGTTGTGAGCCTGGCGACTTCCTACCTGAATATGATCGATGCCGTAGGGGGTAAGATCGTTGGCCGTGCTTCATCAAAAATAGGAGAAATGCCGGCCGCTATGAAAGATGTGCCGGAAGTTGGCTTTGTTTATAATATCAATATGGAAAGTCTGATCGGCTTAAAGCCTGATCTGGTCATTGCGAATAAAAACCAGCACGAAAAATTTCTGCCGCTTTTAGAGTCTAATAAAATCCCTGTTATTGCAATTAATCCTAAAACATATGACGAGGTAAAAGATAAACTCATTTTAATGGGTAAAATTTATGGTGTGCCTGAAAAAGGTGAGGCAGTGGCTGCGAAACTCGATCAGCAGGTCAAGGCTGTGACAGACCGGCTGCCGCAGGAAGCGAAACGTATCGTTATCATGCACGCAACGCCTTCCAACGTAACTGTTGAATTAGAAAACAGTATCGCCGGCTGCGTTGCCAAAATGCTGGGATTTCAGAATGTTGCCGTCGGTTCAACACCTATGAAGGGCAAACCGGAGAAGACTCCCTACAGCATGGAAGCATTAGTAGAAAAGAATCCTGAAATTATTTTTATCACTTTTATGGGTGATAGTGAAGAGATAGAAAACAGACTGCGTTCTGATGTAAAAAGTAATCCGGCCTGGGCTTCGCTGGAAGCAGTTCGGAACAATAAGGTATATTTACTGCCTGAAAGATTATTTCTGCTCAATCCAGGCCTGCATTATCCGGAAGCTGTAAAATATATGGCAAAAACTGTATACCCAGAGGTTTTTAAGGATGACAAATAATCAGGCGGATACTTTAGAAAGAATTGAACGATTTGGCATTTCGCGTACAGCCTGGCGGCTTATCGTCATGGCTGCTTTTGCCATGCTGGCGTTTCTGGGTGCTTTTTTAAGCCTGACAAAAGGGTCTGCCGATATTAGTCTGGCGCAGATCATTAGTATTTTATCTAATCCAACCTTAGAGCCGCAAAGCCAGATCATCTGGAATATCAGAATGCCGCGGACAATAGTCGGCGCGTTAGTGGGGGTAAATCTTGCCATTGCCGGTGCCGTCTTGCAGGCTGTAATGCGTAATCCGCTGGCTGATCCGCATATTATTGGTATTTCCAGTGGCGCCGGCCTTGCAGGTGTTACGATCATGATCCTGTTTCCCACACTGGAATATCTGATTACGCCGGCGGCATTTATCGGCGCTATGCTTGCAGCTGTCTGCATTTATATTTTAGCCTGGAAAAATGGTATCAAGCCCGTGCGGATCATTTTAGCAGGTGTAGCCGTCTCAGCCTTTTTAAGTGCCGGTATTTCCGGCCTGATGATTTTTTACAGTGACCGCGTACATGGCGCTTTGATGTGGATGGTTGGCGGACTGGCCGCCCGCAGCTGGCCTCATGTCAGTATAATTTTGCCATACGCTATTGTAGGTGTGCTGCTGGCCTTTGTTGGCGCTGCTTATCTTAACATTCTGCAGCTTGGCGACGAAATGGCGCGTGGATTAGGTGTTAATGTAGAAGTTACACGTATTGCTATGACTGCCGTTGCAGCGTTACTGGCGGCCAGTGCCGTCAGCGTTGTGGGACTCTTGGGGTTTGTAGGGTTGATCGTGCCGCACGCGGCCAGGCTGATAATAGGTTCAGACTACCGCTATTTGATGCCTGCTTCAGGGCTTTTAGGAATTGCCGTTGTAACGCTTAGTGATACTTTTGCACGTGTTGTTTTTGCGCCTGTCGAACTGCCTGTCGGTATCATTATGGCTTTCATTGGCGCGCCCTTCTTTCTGTTTCTGTTAAGGAGGGAGATCTGATGAGTATTTTGCAGGCAAATGAGATCACGATTCGCATTATTGATAAAACTATCATCCATGATCTAAGCCTTTCCGTACCGGAAGGGAAAGTAACTGCGATCATAGGTCCTAACGGCTGTGGCAAAAGCACTACATTAAAGGCTTTGGCCCGTATTTGGCCGTGCTATAAAGGCAATGTGACCTTTAATGGCGAAGACATAAAAAAATTCAGTCATCGGGAATTTGCACAAAAACTGGCGATTTTAACGCAGGCGCCGCAATCACCGGCAGATTTGACTGTTAAAGATTTGGTAGAGATGGGGCGCTTTCCGCATCGCAGCTGGTTTGGCCGCAAAAGCGTGGAAGACGATGCCCATGTTGAGTGGGCTTTAGGCCAGACGAATATGCTGGGAATGCAGCACCGTCTGCTCAGCACCTTATCTGGCGGCGAGCGGCAAAGGGCCTGGATCGCTATGGCTTTGGCCCAAAGGCCGCAAGTACTCTTGCTTGATGAACCGACGACCTATTTGGATATCTGTCATCAGCTGGAGGTCATGCAGCTTTTGGCAAAACTCAACCGTGAATTGCAATTAACGGTAGTTATGGTCATCCACGACATCAATCATGCTGTGCAGTATTCCGATCATATTGCTGTAATCAAAGAAGGCCGTCTGGTAACGGAAGGAGAGCCGCAGAAAATCGTCACAGCGCAGCTGCTGAAAGATGTTTTCAAAGTTAAAGCTGATGAATTTGTCTGCAGTAACGGTATGCCGGCACTGCTTCCGGTAGACCTGGTAAAATAAAATTTCATATTGTTTGATCTGGTGCGCTTGCTGCGCATAATAGAGAAATCGGTGTAAGTCCGATACGATCCCGTCGCTGTAATGATGAGCAACCCTCGAAATACCACTGGGCGAAAGCCTGGGAAGGTGAGGCGAGCAATGAATCAGAGTCAGAAGAACTGCCAGATCATAGTACGTCCCCACGAGAGATGGGAAAGCGTCGATAAAATATTCGGTATTTATACTAATATTTATTTTTTAGAACAGCTTTCCCAAAGGGGTGAGTCTGTTCTTTTTTCTTTTAAAATTTATAGATAGTATGGAGGTAATGGGTGATGAAAAAAATTGCTTTTTATGGTAAAGGCGGTATTGGTAAATCTACTACGGCTGCTAATGTATCGGCGGCATTCAGCGAAATGGGGCAAAAGGTTTGTCAGATAGGCTGTGATCCTAAGAATGATTCTACCAGACTGCTTTTGGGACAAATCTGTCGTAAAACCGTTTTGGATCTAGTCCGTGATTCTGAAGATGATATCCAGGCAGAACAGATAGTACATACAGGTTTTAACGGCATCAAATGTGTTGAAGCAGGAGGTCCAGAACCTGGAGTTGGCTGTGCGGGTCGTGGTATTATCGTCGCCTTGGAAAAATTAAAAGAACTTGAGGTTTTAGATGATGAAGATCTCGTTTTGTATGATGTCTTGGGAGATGTTGTTTGTGGTGGGTTTGCCGTACCGATCAGAGAAGGTTATGCAACGGATATTTATATAGTTTCTTCCGGCGAGCTGATGGCGCTTTATGCGGCGAATAATATTGCTAAAGGTGTTAAAAGATTTGCGGCCAGAGGCGAGGTAAGACTTGGCGGCATTATCGGTAATAGCCGGAATACGCCTAATGAACATGCGTTGCTGACAGAATTTGCCAGAAGATTAAATACAAAATTGATTGCCTTTATTCCCCGCAATGTGATCGTAAACAAAGCCGAAAATAACAGGAAGACGGTCATAGAATATGCAGCGGAGTGTGAACAGGCTCAGGTTTACAGAACATTGGCGCAGGATATTTGGGGAAATCAAGAATTGTCAGTACCAACACCTCTGACCTTTGAAGAACTGGAGGATTTAGTAGCAGGTTATGGCAATCAAGACTAAAAGAATGCTGTCTAAAACTAAAAGCTGCAGCTGCAGTATGCCCGGTGTTTGGCGTGCTGCTGCCTATTGCAGTGGCGCTGCTGTTATTTTTCATAGCCCGCGGGCCTGTGCTCACGTGGCTCGCAGCATGGACATCAATGCACAGTATCGTGCTCTGGCAAATAGCTCTTCTGAAAATTTAAAGTCTATTCCCGTCGTATCAAGCCTGCTTCAGGAAAAACATTCTATTTTTGGCGGTGCAGAACGCTTACGTGCCTGCATAGAAGATGTCATCAATACTTATCAACCGCAGTGCCTGATCATTGCTAATTCCTGTGTCGCCGGTGTTATTGGCGATGATGTTGAAGCAGTTGGCAGGGAAAGTGAAATAAAATACGGTGTTCCGGTACTTACAGTTCCCTGTTATGGTTTTCTGGATGGCGAATATTATCAGGGGTATTTTGCTGTGACTGAGCAGCTTGCTGTAAGATTTTTACAAAAACAGCCTAAAATAGCTGATACAGCTTTGCTGATTGGCGATAACGGCGGGCCTTGGGGGCATTATGCCAAAGAGGTAAAGCGTTTACTGACCTATTTTGGCATTCAGGTTATTGGACAATTTCCTGGATACGTACCTATAAAGGAGTTGCCGCAAATTACGGCGGCGTCTTTCAGCGTTATTCTGGGTGGGCGAGGGCAGACATATACTGGTCTGACAAAAATAGCACAGCTTTTAGAGGAAAATTACGATGTCCCGTATCTGCAGGAGGGTTATCCGGTAGGCTGGGATAATACGGTAAGCTGGCTGAGAAGTTTAGGCGTTTTTTTGCATAAAGAAGCTTTGGCAGAGGAAGCTATAACACAGGAAAGAGCTAAACTGGTTGCTTATGCTGATAAAGTAAAGAACATAACGCAGGGTAAGCGTTGTGTAGTTTGTATTGGCAGGATGCTGACATATTTCCATCCCGGCGGAGTATTGGAAACGCTGCGCAGACTGGAAATGCAGGTAGAGGCAATTGTTTTATTCGATAATTATAACGAGCGGGAAAGGAAAAAGATGGTCGATGCTGTAACGGCGCAATGCCAGGCTCTGATCATTAATCAGGCCGAAGGGCAGAATTTATTAGATACAGCCGATTTGGTTTTGACGACTCACGAAATAACCAATAATCAGGAACTAAGGCAGATATTTTTGCCCATGCTGCCGCTTGTAGGAACAAGCGGAGAAATAGAATTTATGGATTGCATTTATAAAACCTTATGTCGCCGCGGTGAAAAAGGAGGTATCGTTTATGTCTGAAACAGTTGAATGGGGCAATGTTTGCAGCAGAGTAGATACCTGTGCCTTGACCGGCGCCGCAGCATTTTTTACTGGGATCAAAGATGCCGAAGTTCTGGTCAATGGGCCGCTGTGGTGTTATTTCTATGCACTGCGGCATCTTGAAAAATCTAACTGCAGGCTGGGTGAACGCTTTCATGGTTCGCAGCCGGACAATAACGCAGTTGTTTATGGAACAGAAGAATGTTTGACAGAAGCTCTGGAGTATGTAAGAAATAACAGGAAGCCATCGATTCTATTGATCGAAAACAGCTGCAGTGTTAGTTTGATTGGCGATGATATTGAAGGTATTGCGGCTAAATCTAGGCTGCCATTTCCTGTAGTAGGCCTTGACAGCGGTGGATTGAATGGTGGCTTTGCAGAAGGCTACAGTAAAGCAAGTCTCAGATTGTGGCAATATTTAGACTTGCCTGATATTAAAGTAAAGTGTCGTTCGGGCGTCAATTTATTAGGATGTACAACGGCTTATTTTAACGGCAAAAATGATCTTGATGAAATCAAGAGAATTCTGGAGATTGCAAATTACAGAGTTATTGCAACGCCGGGAGCAGGCGGCGAACTTGAAGTACTGCAAAAAGTACCTGCAGCGCAGTTAAATATAGTGATCAACGAAGAGCTGGGTTTAGAAACGGCTAAATATCTTAAGGAGCGGTACGGAACGCCATATGTCGTAGTGGGAATACCTTACGGATTGAAAGGGACAATACGCTGGTTGGAAAAAATAGCAGAAGCATTACCAGCTGATCTGGAAAATATCAGGGAAGAGTGTGAAAAAACGCAAATAGAATTGCTGACTGCCGTTAATGAAGCCCGCTGCACATGGGGAGAACTGTGGTTCGATAAAATTATTGTTGCCGCGCCTGGAACTACAGCTATCTGTATTGCCCAAGCCTTACGTGAAGAATGGGCAGATACTGAAAAACTGATCGTGATCTGTCAAAATAGGGTCAAAAAATTACCTCCGCCTGCAGAGGCTGATGAAATTTTACTGGCCGAAAAAGACAGCAAAAAAATTGAACAGTTGCTGCAGCAGGCAGATAATACGCTTATTCTGGGCAGCAGCAGTGAAAGTTCTGTTTTGCTGCGTGAGGGGAAAAGATTTTGGTGCTGCAATATTGCTTATCCAGTACAAGACGAGGTGCTTTTGGTAGCCGCTCCGTTTGCAGGTATTCGTGGTGCCGGACATATGCTGCAGCGGTTAAGGAATTTAAAAATAAAAGCGCAGCTGCCTTATTAGGAGTGACGTTTTATGAAAAAAATACTGTTGGTTTTATTAGCTGTTTTCCTGCTTATAACCAGTGGCTGCACGCAGCAGACAGCTACTACTCTGGAAAATCCTTCCTCTGCATATGTCGTAACAGATGATAAAGGCCGCCAGGTGAAAATTTCCGGCAAGCCGATGCGAATAGTCTCTGCTACTTACGGAACTGATGAAATTTTAGCGGAAGTTGTTGATCCTGCCAGGATCAAAGCTTTCAGTAAATGGGCCGGAGACCCGGAGATAACTTTTATAACTCAGGAACAGGCTGATCAAGTTGGTAATAAAGTTGGTGAAAATACCGAAGCGATTGTAGCCTTGAAACCGGATCTGGTCTTTGTTTCAGTTGCTACATCTGAGCCCCTGGTCAAAAATCTGGAAGATATGGGAATTCCGGTATATGTTGCCGGCAGCCCTAAAACAGTAGCAGCTATGCGGAAAAAGGTTTTGGGCGTAGCTGCCGCTGCTGGTGAAAATGCCAGAGGAGAAGCGCTTGTTGCTGCAATGGACCAAAAGCTTTTGGAACTTGAAAGTAAGCTGCAGGCAATTCCTAAGGATAAAGAAAAAATCGTAATGGCGTTTTCTTTTATTGGCGCTATTGGGCGTAAAGATAATTTGCTGGACGATATTTTCCAATACGCTCATGTCAGAAATGGCGCCGCTGAAGCTGGTTTAGACCAGGGCAGTAATTCATTATCCAAGGAACGTATTATTGCGATCAACCCGGATGTATTTTTATTACCGACCTGGAATTTCGATTCTAATAATGATGTGCAGAAATATGCAGAGCAGGTAGCTGCAGATCCTGCTTTTAAAAATATCAAAGCTGTTAAAAACAAACGTCTGGAATTTGTTTCCGACCGTTACCGTTATGTTGCGTCACAACATGTTGCAGACAGTATAGAAGCTGTGGCTAAGGCTGTTTATCCTGAATTGTTTGTCAAGGGGGAATGAGTAGTTTGTTTAACTGCAAATCCGGTAAAAAGTTCATCTTCTTATTATTTATTGGTTTGCTGCTCGTTGCGGCAATATCGTTAACATGCGGTCAGATAAAAATACCGCTGCATAATACTTTATCGGCTATTGGCTACCAGCTCGGTCTGCCTTTTATCGATAAAACTGATTTCTCGCAGGAGCAGATGGCTGTTGTCTGGTATATAAGAATGCCGAGAATGGTCGTAGGACTTTTGGTAGGCGCTGCTTTAGGCATCTCAGGGGCCGTTATGCAGGGTATTTTCAGTAATCCGTTGGCTGATCCCGGCATCATTGGCGTTTCCAGTGGCGCGGCCACCGGGGCGGTACTTTCAATAGCGTTAGGCTGGGCTACAGAAAGTATGTTTGTAATGCCGGCTTTCGCTTTTTGCGGTTCGGTGTGTGCCGTAGCATTAACGGTATTTTTGGCAATGCGTAACGGCAAAATACCAGTTATGACTTTACTGCTGGCAGGTGTTGCTGTAGGTGTGCTTTTGGGCGCTGTTACATCAGGGCTTCTGACATTTATGAACGAACAAAAACTGCAGCAGTATCTTTTCTGGATGGTTGGCGGGTTGGATTACAGGCGCTGGGAGCATGTCTATATGGCTATTGGACCGGTGAGCATCGGTATTGTGATCATGCTGTCCTTAGCGCGGCATCTCAATATCCTGGTGCTTGGCGAAACAGAAGCGAAGGCAGTTGGTATGCCTGTTCTGCCCTTCAGAATGGGGCTTTTGTTTGTTGCGGCGATGACTACGGCAACTTCTGTTTGCGTCAGTGGCAATATAGGCTTTGTAGGTCTTGTCGTGCCGCATATGATGCGTATGATAGTTGGGCCTGACCATCGCGTACTGCTGCCTGCCAGTGCCTTGGCTGGCGCTGCTTTTTTAGTCATTTGTGATTCTTTGGGACGGATCATCATTCCACCGGCAGAAGTCAGAGTGGGAATTATGACGGCTCTTTTAGGTACGCCGTATTTCCTTTATTTATTGCGCCGGATGCAAAAACAGGTATTTTGAAGTAAGAAGTATGGAGGATGAAAATGAGTAAAGTGGTGTTTTTAAGTAATGTTGACAGGCGTTTTGCGATGATGCAGGCTGCTTTGGAGCAGCTGCAGCAGGAAAATTTGTTAAGTAAGGATTCTGTTTGTGCCAAACTTTCTGATGACACTGTCTGGAATGACGAATGGCAGAAGCTTCTTCATGATGCGGATATTCTGCTGCTTAAATGGATGGGAGCGGGTATTGATACACCCTTTTTGAAAAAACTGCTGTCTTTTTTTAAGCAAAAACAGCTGCTTTATTATATCGATGCTGCAGGTACGGAAGAAGAAGAACTGGTATATGGGATAGAAAAAACTGATCTGGAACAATTGAAAGCCTATTCTTTATACAGCGGTATGAAAAATTATCGCAATTTATTGCTGTATGCTGACAGCATTGTAACTGATAGAACAGATGTTGAAGAGCCTGACCCGATGTATTGGAGCGCTATTTATCATCCCGGATCGCCAAAGGTATATACAGAACTGGCAGCATATAAAAAAGACTTTTGTGATAATGCCAAGCCTACAGTCGGCATTTTGTTCTACCGCGACGAATGGGTATGGGGAGACCTTACCTATCAAACAGCTTTGATCGAGGAAATAGAACGACAGGGTATGAATGCAGTTTGCGTATTCAGCAACGGTATGCCGGTTTTAGAGTTGGGCATGCCCAGTCTGATCAAAATTTTTGAAGATTATTTTTGCGAAAATGGTGTGCCGATAATAGATGTTTTTGTCAATACAATGAAATTTTCATTAACCGGTGCACGGTCAATGACATTAGACTTTCTGAAAAAATTTAATGTGCCTGTTTTGCAGGCCTATACGCTGCTGACGTCTTATCAGGATTGGGTAGATAATTTTGAAGGCATGAACGCTATGGAGGTTTCTATCAGCGTAACAATGCCAGAATTTGACGGCGCTATCCACGGAGTGCCGATAGCAAATAAAAAGCTGCTGGAAAACGGCGATGTACGTTATTTGCCGATCCAGGAGCGGATCGTGCGGATGGTGAACAAGGCCCGTAAATGGGCGGCGCTGAGGCGCAAGGAAAACGCTGACAAAAAAGTAGCGATAATTTTTCATAATTATCCGCCGCGCAACTCCAATATCGGCAGTGCGGTCGGGTTAGATACTATAGAAAGTATCAGACTTGTTTTGCAGGCGTTGCATGAACGGGGATATAAGGTTGATAATATTCCTGATGACGGCAAAGCGTTTATTAACGAATTGACAGCCAATGCTACTAACGACAGGGCCATGCTTACTGAAAAGCAATTGGCAGAAGCAAAGAAACTGAGCGGCGCTGATTATAAAAAGTTTTTTGACAGGCAGGCTGATAGCGTTAAAGCACAACTGCTTAAAGACTGGGGTGAAGCTCCTGGAGAAGTAATGAATTATGATGGTGCACTGCTTGTTCCGGGAACGATGAACGGCAATATTTTTGTTACGGTGCAGCCGCCGCGTGGTTTTGGCGAAGACCCAAGCAAGATCTATCATTCGCCCTTCTGTGCGCCTACGCATCATTATCTGGGCTTCTATCACTGGCTGCGCGACATCTGGCAGGCTGATGCCGTAGTGCATGTTGGTACTCACGGATCACTGGAATGGCTGCCAGGGAAAAATGCCGGATTGAATAATACCTGCTATCCGGATGTTTCTTTAGGTGATCTTCCCAATATCTACCCTTATCTTATTACTATCACCGGTGAGGGTATTCAGGCTAAACGGCGTGGCGCGGCCTGCCTGATCGAACATCTACCGCCGCCAATGACGGATGCTGGTGTTTATGACGAATTGGAAGAATTGGAAAAACTGATGGATGAGTATTGCCATTTTGAAAAAACGCAGCCGGAAAACCTGGAAAAACTGCAAACGCTTATTATAGAAAAAGTAATGCAGGCTAATTTGCAGGACGAAGTTATTTGTGACGAAGAAAAACCTTTCAACGATTATGTTATGGATTTGCACAACTATATTACAGATCTGAAAAATATGCAGGTACGGATAGGATTGCATGTTTTGGGGCAGCCGCCCCAGGACGAAAATCTGCGTGAGTATCTGCTGCTGTTGACGCGGCTGGAAAACGGTGAGATACCTTCTTTGATGCAGATACTGGCCAGCCAGTATGATTTTGACTATTATGACCTGCTGGAGAACAGCGGTTTGATGTATGAATCTTTAAATATTACTTACGGTGCCTTGATTGACAAATTACGTGCCCGCAGCCGTGAAATCATAATTTACCTGATTGAGAACAGCTTTGAGGCAGAAATGCTGTGTGGTTTGGAAAAATTTGAATGGGTACGTGATGGAAGCGGCGAATTTAAGTCAAGGCTTAAAAATATCTGTATCTATATCTGCGATACCATTTATCCTAACCTGATGCTGACTACACAGGAACGGGAAAATCTTTTGCGGGGATTAGAAGGGCAGTATGTAGAACCGGGGCCATCCGGTGCTCCCAGCAGCGGCGGTGCTGATCTGTTGCCAACAGGCCGTAATTTTTATGGTATCGATCCGCGCAATCTGCCTACTCCTGCTGCCTGGGAAATCGGTAAAAATTTAGGTGATCAGGTAATCGAAAGATATATCAGCGAAGAGGGACGTTATCCGGAAAGCGTCGGCATCGTGTTATGGTCGGGAGCCAATATGCGCAGTCATGGGCAATGTGTCGCTGAATTTTTATATCTCTTAGGCGTGCGGCCACAATGGCAGCATGGCAGTCAGCGGGTAATCGGTCTTGAAATCATTCCGCTCATGGAATTGAAACGACCTCGGATCGACGTTACCGCAAGAATCAGCGGTTTATTCAGGGATACGATGCCCAGCGTCATGGATTTGCTTGATAAGGCTGTTTTATTGGTTGGCGAACTTGAAGAAGATACTGAACAAAATTATGTACGTAAACATTTAATGGCCGACAGTCAGGAGTTAGAAGCAGAAGGTTTAACTAAAGAAGATGCCTGGCGGCAGGCTTCTTTCCGTATCTTTGGCGATGAGCAGGGAGTTTACGGAGCTGGCGTGGCGGCTTTGCTGGAAGCGAAAAATTGGGAAAGCATCGATGATATTGCCGATGTTTATGTGCGCTGGGGCGCTCACGCCTATGGCGGTAAAGTCAAAGGTAAATTTCTGCCACAGCAATTCCGTAAACGTATGGGCAGTTTAGACGTTACGATCAAGAACGAAGATAACCATGAAACGAATATGCTCAGTTCTGACGACTATAATGCATATCATGGTGGAATGATTGCCGCAGTACGCAGCATCAAAGGTTCTGCCCCACGGTCTTACTGCGGCGACAGCACAGATAAAAGCAAGGTCGTTATGCACAGTGTGCAGGAAGAGGCTAAACGTATTTTCCGCAGTGAAGCTATCAATCCGAAATTTATTGAAGGTATGATGAAACACGGCTATAAAGGTGCCGCTGATATGGCCAACTATATTGCGCACAGCTTCCAGTGGGATGCGACCAGCGCTGTCATGGAAGACTGGATGTATGAAAAATATGCTGAAAAGTATACTTTTGATCCCAAAGTGCAGGAATGGCTGCGTGACGTTAATCCCTGGGCCCTGCAGCGCATGGCAGAAATATTGCTGGAAGCTGAGCAGCGCGGCTTGTGGCAGGCAAAACCTGAAACGAAAGCAGAACTGCAGAAAATCTATTTATCAGTAGAAGGAGAATTAGAGGAACGCAGCGATGAACATTCCTAAAATAAAAATGCTGGTTCTCAGTCTTACCGGAGAGTGTAACTTTGCCTGTAAGTATTGTTATGCTTCAGAACATGAAAGAAGTATGCTTAAAGTTGATGATGCCCTTAAAGCTGTGGATTTGGCAGCCGGCAGCGGAGAAAAATTTGTTATTCAGTTCAGCGGCGGCGAACCGCTGCTGAACTTTGAGTGTTTAAAAGCTGTTGTAGCTTATGTCCAGCAAAAGAATTTGCCCGCAGTTTTGCAGATCCAGACAAATGGATCCTTGATGACAGATGAAATTGCACGATATTTATTCAAAAATAAAGTCGCAATTGGTGTCAGTTTAGATGGCAGGCCCAAGGTAAATGACAAGCAGCGCCTGACAAAAGCTGGAGAAGGGGCCACCAGTGCTATTTTACACGGCTTAGAAGTTTTAAAGAACAATAATATAGCAGTTGGTATTACCTGTGTAGTAACAGATGAAAATGTTGATGAATTGGCTGGAATAGTTGAATTTGCGTATTTTATAAGTAATATCCGCAGGATAGGCTTTGATCTGCTGCGTGGTCAGGGCAGAGGAACAGACTTGCAGCCGCCTTCTGAAACAGCAATGCGCAGGGCTATGGAACAGGTTTATGAAAAATCACGTCAATTAGCACGTCTAACAGGTTATAAAATACATTTTGCACAGCAGGAACGCGTTAAAATACTTTGTGCTGATTCTTCCCATGAATTTGGCCATTGTTACGCAATGAACGGAGAGGCTGCTTTTGTTGATGCTAAAGGCGATATTTATGCCTGCTCTTCACTGGTTGGCAATAAGGATTTTTATATCGGTAATGTTGAAACCGGTCTCGATAATAAATTAGTGAATAAAGTGCAGGAACAGATCAGGACTTCAATGTTTTTCTGTAAGCAGTGCGAAGATTTTAAACTATGCGGAGGCGGTTGTTTTGCCCGCTGGTATGGCAGCGGCGTTAAAGCGCCATATCCCAGCGAGTGCGTGCTAAAAAGAGTGTCGATAGCACAAATAAAAAAATAATTCTGGCGAGAAAATTGTTTTTGTCAATGGAAGGTGAATTGGAAGAACGCGGCGATAAATAAAATTTATAAATTCCTTGACTATATGGTTGGTATATAGTCTAATATGATAATAAAGTCTAGTAAGAATTTTTTAAGAGGTGATTGAAATGACTTGTAAAGAACATCCTAAATATGAATTACCCAATACCCCGCATGCTAAACATCGCTATGAAAGCGCGATGAAGCATGTCGAGGCGGCTAAGGCTGCAGGTAAATCTACGGAAGAAATCCATGCTATTTTCAAAAAAGTAATGGAGTTTGATATCAAAGATGTAGAGAAATTACCTGCTGATGGACCTCACGCTAAGTATCGCAGCGCTGTTATCCATGCTCAAAAAGCTTTAGCTGCTGGTAAAAGCAGTGAAGAAGCACATGAATTATACAGAAAAATTATGGCTGGCGAAGCAACCGGCGGTTGCGGCCATCATTAAAAGTTCATAGTCTGGTTGTCAGAAGTGCGTTAAGCCGCGATCCCGTCGCTGGGTATAAATCCCAGGAGACAACCGTTTTAAATCTCTTGGTACCCTACGAGCGATAGGATTGAGATTAATGACCGAGATAATCGGAATCTAAAACATTAGTGTCTTCCTGCCTGTGCGGGAAGACACTTTTTTTATGGGAGTTGTTAAAATGAAATTATATACCATATCGACAGGTGATATAGCATATCGTTATGAGAAAAGTATTGTAGTATTTTTTAAAGGTGCACGAAAAGTACTTAGTACATCTGTTTTTAATGGTGGGTATCACGAAAATTATAAGGCCGTATTCAATCATGACGGTAAGGTTGGATCAGGTATGCCGTGCGAGATGTTAGCTGATACTTATACCGAGCATATGCAGATATTGTCTGAACGTATAGGATTAGAGCCGGATCTTGTCACTGGAATGGGAACTGCTGCAGATATGGAAAATGTAGCAATCGAATCGTTGACCTACGAAGAACTGACTGTAACGGCTATTGTTACCGGCGGCATTGAAACCAATGGTGGACGAGTAGGCGATCCTTCCGACTATTATAAACCGCTGGAAAAACCGAATAAACTGGGAACTATCAACATAATCTTAGTGCTGGATACCGATATGCCACCGGGCACTCTGGCAAGAGCACTGGTTACCTGTACAGAAGCCAAAACGGCCGCTATTCAGGAACTGCTGGCCGGAAGCAACTATTCAACAGGACTGGCAACAGGATCGGGAACTGATCAAACTATCATTGTTGCCAATACAGAATCCGAACTTTATCTGGAAGGTGCAGGCAAACATTCCAAGCTGGGTGAGCTGATTGGGAAAACAGTTACAAAAGCAGTGAAAAAAGCACTGTCTAAACAGTCTGGTCTGAACCCTAAAACGCAGCATAATGTTTTTAAACGGATGAAAAGATTTAAAGTTACTACTCAAAGTATCTGGGACTTATATCAGCAGCAGTCAGTATCAGGGGTATTGAAACCTGAATTTTTAGAAGCTGCTGAATCTCTGGCTGTTGAACCGCTGATGCTTACATATACATCTTTATATATACATTTACTGGATCAGTTCTTATGGGACTTGCTTGATAAAAATGAAGTAATGGAAGCCGCTGAGAAAATTTTGGCAACTATTGCCGCAGAGTACAATAGTGAAGCTGTTGTATTAACAGAGGTTTCGGTAGAAGCGATGATGAGAAGCTGGAGTGAATTGTTTGTAGATATTGTTGCAGATAAACTGGGCAGGGCTTGACTGTGATGAAAAACGGTTCTGTAAATAAATATGTGCTGTCAATACTGCTACTGGCAGTTATTTTGGTGTGCGGCTGCGGGAGTGAAGCCGTGAAAGACGGGAGCAATACAGCCTATGAGGTAGTTGATGATCAGGGGACAGTAGTGCGTTTTGAGCATAAGCCGGAAAGAATATTGACTTCAGCAATGGGGCTGGACGGTATCGTTTTGGGCATGCTGCAGGAAGAGAAACTGGTAGCCGTCAGTGCGTTATCAGATGATCCTGTAAGTTCCAATATTGTAGAAAAAGCACAAAAAATAAAGCGGAAAATAAAAAATCCCTCGGCAGAGGAAGTTTTATCTTTAAAACCTGATGTGGTTTTTATTTATAACTGGGGCAAAGCAGAAATGGTTGATAATCTGCGTGAGCTGGGAATTAAAGTAGTCGTTGTCAACGGTCCTAAAAGTATTGAAGATGTCAAGAACAATATCATACTGATAGCTAAAAGTCTGCGCGAGGAAGCAAAGGGTGTACGAATGATAGCCAGGATGGATGAGAAACTCTCAGAGCTTAAAGCTAAAGTAGAGCAGATAAGCCCGGAACAACGCAAAAAAGTCGTTTTGATTTCATTAATGACATCTTATGGCGGCAAGGGCTGCACCTTTGATGATATTTGCCGGTATGCCGGTGTTATAAATGGCCTTTCTGCAGCCGGTTTGCATAATGGTCAGCCTCTGACTAAAGAAATGCTGGTGTCGATCAATCCGGATGTTTTGATCATGCCGGTGTATAATGATCATCATACCTTTGATATTGATAAATACAATCAGGAGTTTTTAGAAGATCCGGCGTTGCAGACATTAACAGCGGTTAAAGAAAAGCACCTTTTTTATCCGCGCGAAGGATATCTCTATAATTCTTCTCAGGATATAGTATTTGGAGTACAGGAAGTAGCCCGTGCTGCTTATGGAGAAGTGTTTGCGCAACCTGAAAATTGCCATATTTCAGTAGTTGAAATTAATTGAGAGAAGGAAATGATTTGAAACAGCTTATAAATTATTGCCCTGTACACGGATATGAACAGGAGATCGGGGACTATCCAGGGAATATGGATGCGTATTTACAGGATAACGATCTTGACGGTATTGAACTCTATGTTTATCAGCAGCACCCCTATCAGGTTGATTATACTGAGAACAGTTTCGGTGTACATTTAAAATATTGGCACTACTGGTTAGATTTTTGGTATGGTGATGAGAAAAATTTACACAAAAATTTTCAAGATGCAGAAGAAAGTAAAAAGTATTATTTTGATGCTGCTGATCAGACGCAGTGGCTGCAGGCAATTCGTAATAATATTAAAGCAAGCCTGGCCGTTAAGCCGGAATATTTGGTTTGGCATGTCAGTCATTGTGATTTAAAAGAGATTTTTACTTTTGATTTTCGTTATACTGACGAGCAGGTCATTGATGCTACGATCGAAGTATTTAATTCAGTTTGTGATGTGATCCCGGAAAACGTCATAGTTTTATTTGAAAATTTATGGTGGCCTGGCTTAAGACTTGTCAGGCCTGAAATAGTAGATCGGCTATTTTGCGGAGTAAAAAAACATGCTGTTGGTATCATGCTTGATACAGGGCATTTATTGAATACTAATGCTGCTTTAAATAATGAAAATGACGGTATTGAGTTCATCTGTAAAACAGTTGAAAACTTAGGCATGTATAAAAATTATATTAAAGGCACACATTTGAGTTGTTCACTGTCAGGTGCCTATCAAAAGCAAAGTTTGGAAAAGCGGCATACTGACACTTCAATGATGACTATTATGAAACATATAACAAGTATTGACCAGCATCGCATCTTTAAAGAAGCGGGGTTAAAAAAATTAATCGATTGTTTGCAACCGGATTATTTAGTGCATGAATTGTTTTACGATAATCTTGCTGAATTATCGGGGTTAGTTAAAATGCAGCAGAAGCTTTTGCGTAAATAAAAACTTGAATCATGGTGGAGAACAGTATGAAAAAAATTTTATTTGTCACCAATATGGAACAAACAGCGGCATTGTTGCAGGATGCTTTGGAGAAAGTGCGGGAACAGTATCCTGAGAGCCTAAAGGGGCAGGTTTGCTATCTGCAAAGCGATGCTTCCTGGGAAATGGCGTGGGAAAAAACTTTTACTGATTTTGATGTGATAATTTTCCCGTGGATGGGCACCGGGTTAAATACAAAGTTTTTATCAGAATCCTCAGCTTTTTTACAGAAACAGCAGATAAAACATCTTTATTTGATGAGCGGTAATCCGGAAGATGTGCTGCAGGCTGTTTTTACAGAACCTGAAATACAAATCGTTAAGCAATATTATGTTTATGGCGGTTTGCAAAACTGGTGTAATTTATGGCTATGGCTCAGCCAGAATCAGGCTGGAGCTGAGGAAATCGCAAAACCGCCTGTTAATTTGCCCTGGGAAGGTATTTATCATCCTGCTGCAGACAAAATTTATACAGATCTTAAAGAATATAAAAAAAAGTTCTTTCAAGCAGAGCAGCCAACGATAGCGGTTGTTTTTTACAGAAATGACTGGTTGTGGAATAATACTGTTTTTGCCGATGCGATTATAAAAGAAATAGAAGCTCAGCATTGTAATCCTTTATGCTTTTTTTCCACAAGCGCTCCAGACAGTGACAACGGTTGTGAAGGTTTCAAAGGTGCAATGAACAGATATTTGCTTCAGGCGGGGCAGGCTGTTGCCGATGTATTTATCAATACTATCAAGTTTTCATTATTTACCATTCGAGCTTGTGCGCTTGATGATTTAGAAAAAATGAATATTTCTGTCTTACAGGCCTATACTTTATACCGCACATATCAGGAATGGTACGAAAATTTTGATGGAATGAGCGCTATGGAAATATCATATAGCGTTAGCTTACCTGAGTTTGACGGCATTATTCATGGAACTCCTGTAACAACTAACGAAAGAGATGACGCAGGCAGGCAGCTGACACAGGTTATACCGGAACGGATGAAGATGCTGATCAGAAAAGCCAAAAAGCTGGCTGTTTTAAAACGCAAGAGAAATTATGATAAAAAGATTGCGATCGTTTTTCATAATAACCCACCGACAAATTCCAATATCGGCAGTGCCTGTGCAATTGACTCTATCGAAAGTATAAGACTGTTTCTGCAGGATTTAAAAGACCAGGGATACAAAGTTGATCGCCTGCCGGCAGACAGGCAGGAATTTATTAATGAACTTATCGAACACGCCACTAATGACCGTAATTTTATGAATGACAGCTTGATAAAAAATGCCGACGGCAAAATGACGTCAGCAGAATATCAGAAATTTTATCAAACTCTGCCAGAAAAAGTTCAGAAGCGTTTGGAACTTGACTGGGGCCCTGCGCCGGGTGATGTTTTCAAATATGATGATTTTCTACTGGTGCCAGGAACTTTAAATGGAAATATTTTTATTACCGTACAACCGCCGCGAGGTTTTGGTGAAGATCCTGATAAAATTTATCATTCTCCAGATTGTGCGCCTACGCATCACTATCTTGCGTTTTACAGCTGGCTGCGTGATATTTGGGGCGCTGATGCTATGGTCCATGTAGGTACGCATGGCTCTTTGGAGTGGCTGCCAGGCAAAGGGACAGCTTTATCCAATGAATGTTATCCGGATATTTGCACTGGTGACCTGCCTAATATCTATCCCTATTGGATTGTCGATATTGGCGAAGGGATACAGGCCAAAAGACGCAGTGCAGCCTGCCTGATCAGTTATTTATCTGCTCCTTTAAGTTTAGCGGGCGTTTACGGAGAATTGGCTGAACTGGAAAAGGCTTTGGAAGAATATGGCCATTTTAAACAGGATAGAGATGCTGACCTCACAGAAGTTATGCTGCAAATAAGAGAAAAAGCTGCTGACGCAGACCTGAATGATGAAGTGAAGGAAAGTGAATTTGCTGATTTTGATGGGTATGTAGGAAGACTACACACATATCTTACCGACTTAAAAAATATGCAGATGACAACGGGATTGCATATATTGGGAAACCCTCCTGTGGGAGAAAAATTGATAGAATATCTTTTTGCACTGACAAAATTAGAAAACGGAAGTATACCTTCATTACCGAAAGTTTTGGCAGCTGCTTATGGATATGATTATTATGAGCTGATGGACAACAGCAGCAGGCTGCTTCCGGACGGCAGCAAAAGTTATGGTGTATTACTTGATACAGTAAACGAAGAATGTCTGACCTTGATCAGGACTTTGTCTGAAAATGGATTTGTAGTATCAGAAAAACAGATCGCTGATCTGGCTTTTGTGAAAGTCCTTTCTGATGAGTCCAGACAAGAGCTGCTGCTGGTTGCCGGCTATATTTGTGACAGGCTGTATCCTAATTTGCAGCTTACGACATTAGAACGCAGTAATTTTTGGCGCGCGCTTGCTGCAGAATATATTGAGCCAAGTGCAGCCGGAGCTCCAACCAGCGGTGGGGGCGATATTCTGCCGACAGGAAGGAATTTTTATGGCGTAGACCCGCAGCTTTTGCCTACGCCAGTGGCCTGGGAAATAGGCTCACAAATGGCGGAAGATGTTATTAATAAATTTATAAGTGAAGAAGGCCGTTATCCTGAAAGCGTAGGAATTTTGTTATGGGCAACCTATAATATGCGTTCGCACGGACAATGTATGGCTGAATTCATGGCTTTGATGGGCGTGCGGCCTGTTTGGCAAAAAGGCAGCCTGAAAGTTATTGATATAGAAGTAATACCACTGCAGGAACTGCAGCGCCCACGTGTCGATATTACAGGAAGAATAAGCAGTCTGTTTAGAGACACTTTGCCAGGCGCTGTTTGCTGGCTGGATAAAGCTGTAAAACTGGTAGCCGAATTAGACGAAAGTTTTGAAGATAATTTTGTTCGTAAGCATATTGTTGAAGAGTCTCAAAGACTTGAAAGTGAAGGTGTTGATGCGGAAAGAGCATGGAAACAGGCATCCTACAGGCTTTTTGGTGATCCGCCGGGGGCACATGGCGCTGGTGTAAGCGCGCTTTTGGCAGCACGTAATTGGGAAAATATTGACGATATTGCTCAGATGTATGTGCGTTGGGGCGGACATGTTTACGGTGAAGGAGAAAAAGGCGACTATCGTCCAGATCTTTTTACTCAAAGAATGTCCAAGCTGGAAATAACATTAAGTAATATTGATAACAGGGAATCGAATTTACTTAATTCTGACGATTATAATGCGTATCGTGGCGGCATGATCGCCGCTGTAAGAAGTATCAAAGGTGAGATGCCTAAAAATTATTGCAGCGATAGTTCTGACAGACAGCACGTGGTTATTCGGACTCTGGATGAGGAAGTAAAAAGACTATTCAGAGGTGAGGCAATAAATCCAAAATACATCAATGGTATGAAAGAATTTGGCTATAAAGGCGCAGGTGATCTGGCAACATATGTAGATCATTGCTTCCAATGGGATGCTACCAGCGCTGTTATGGAAGACTGGATGTATGAAAAGTTTGCTGAAAAATATGCGTTGGACAAGGATATGCAGGACTGGTTTAACGAAGTTAATCCCTGGGCGCTGCAGAGGATTGCTGCAGTTTTACTTGAAGCAGAGCAAAGAAATTTGTGGGCTGCTAAGCCTAAAACGAAAGCCGAACTGCAAAAATTGTATTTATCAATGGAAGGCGAATTAGAAGAACGCAGTGATAATACTTAAAAATGATAAATTTTAAAAGTTGGAGAGCAGATGATTAAATAAAACTGGCTGAGACAACGTCTCAGCCAGTTTTATTTGTATTCGACCTGTATAGATATCTGATTGATATATTCGTCAGTATTTGATGTGATCCAGTGATTTTTTAAAGGTGAAACATACAGATCTCCGAGGATCTGTAAATCATTTTTTTCAGCAAAATTTTTGAATTTCAGCGCGAGTTCAGAAGCCTGATGGTAGAATGTACCTTTAAAACGTAAAGTAAGATAAAGACCGGAAGGGCGAGTGATACATGATCTAGCACCGGAATGCGAAGGACCTACTGCCGAAAAAAATGCACAGGCATCGTTTGTATTAGCTTTATCATTACTGAAAAAATTTTCTTTTTTTATGATCCAACCGATATTTTTTTCTTTGAAGTGCTGTTTGGAAAAAGCTTTTTGATTGTGATGAGCCATGATTTCGATTCGTTTTTTCCCGATCCTGGTTTTACTGAGATCACTTATGAAAAAATATTTTTCTTTTTGAAATTCTAAAGTTAGCTGGTTCAGTCTGCTGCTGCGAGTTTTCTCCAATTGAGCAAAAACGGTATTTAAGCTGTTTTTTATTTTTAGGTTTTTTTCAATTATTTCATCGCATTCACGTTCTTTTTCTATTAAAAGTTTATCAAAGGCATCTATATCTCGGTTATCTATATATTCTTTGATTTTAGAAATTGGAATATCCAGTTTACGTAAATTAACAATAACTTCAAGTGTTAGATATTGTTTTAATGAATAATGCCTGTAGCCGTTTTCTGCAATAAATTCTGGCGTCAGCAGATTCATTTTATCATAATAAAGCAATGTCTGTTTAGGAATGTTAAAGAGGGTAGCCAGTTCACCGGCAGTAAAAAAGCTTTCAGAATTTTTGTTCATAATAGTAATTGCAACTCCATTAAAATATTTAAATAATATTTAATAAAAATTGAAAAAGATGTTGACAATATAGTCACTATATAGTTTATTATATCTTCATGTAAGACATTATATCATATAAGCAGCTAAATAAGTAGTAGAGTCTTTTAATAATTGAAAATTAAAAACAGGTGCGTAAGCTTAATAGAGAAATCGGTATAAGCCGATGCGGTCCCGCCGCTGTAAAGATGAGCCTGCTGCGAATGCCACTGGGGAACCCCCTGGGAAGGTGCGGCAAAGGCGTTGAATCTGAGCCAGAAGAACTGCCTGTTTTAACGAAGTAATATTCCTGCGAGCGATGGGAAGGTTGCGCCTTTGTTTTTTTTCATTGGCCTTTTATGCCTTTCTCTGTTTTTAGGAGAAAGGCTTTTTACTTGTTGGATCAAGTATTTATGCGGCCATGTGAGATTGGGCATAAATGATTTGTTCTATATAATAAAAAGTTGTGAAAGGAAGTTGAGTATGTTTAAAAAGAGTTTGAGTAAAAGTGCGTTGATGGTAGCACTGATAACTGGTAATGTCATCTGGGGGGGGACTACAGTATACGCTGAAGAACCACAGCATTTTTTATTGGATGAGTACGTTGTAACAGCAAGTAGAATAGAAAATAAGCTGGTAGATACGCCTGCCAATGTATCTGTTATAACTGCAGAAGAATTTGTAAAAAGAAATTATCAAAGTGTTAGTGAAGCTTTGGAAAATGTTCCTGGAGTAATAGTTAAACGTAGTGGTTTTTTAGGTGGAGACCAACATGTTTATTTAAATGGTGATGATCGAGTATTGATTATGGTTGATGGACGCAGATTAAATCAAGATAAAGGCACTTCTGGCCGCTCTGGTTTTGATATGACTAATTTGCCAGCTCCTGATTTTATTGAAAAGATTGAAATATTAAAAGGAGCAGGTTCCTCATTATATGGTTCTGATGCTGTTGGTGGTGTAATTAATATTATCACAAAAAGTGCTAATAAAAATTACGCAAAAATAAATGTGAATACTGGTTCTTGGGGAACCCAAAATTATAGTGCTTTAGTTAGTGCTAAAAAAGGAAAAACTGGTGTTTTAGCGACAGTAAATAAACAAAAACAAAACTATACTAAATATAAGGAAGCGGGTTCTAGTGAAAATATCAAATGGCCGAATTCATCTAATAGTATTATTGGAGCTACTATAAAAGTAGATCAGGAAATTGATGATGATAAATTGGCGACTTTATATTTTGAACATTCTTTTAAAGATGGTGGTAAACCTTATTATGCTGTTGGGTTGGGAGGATATAATAGTGTATATACAAAAGCTTTCGGCACGGATTTAAATAATAATGTTTCTGGCAAGTTTGAGTGGGGGCGTGGAGAGAAAAATCCCGGTTTCATTCAAGTATATAGAAATTATTATAATGGGCATCATTATGATAATAATAGTGATAGTAATTATTATGAAACAAAAGAAGGAATTGAGGTTCAACAAACATGGGAATTAACAAAAAAGAATAAAATAGTTATTGGTGCTGATTGGCGAGAGTCTGAGGTAAATAATCCTGGTACATATGGAGGTAAAATTGCCAAAATAAATAATAAAGCTATTTATTTGCAAGATAGCTGGAAATTTGCTAATACGTGGCTTTTAAATGCTGGTATACGATATGATAAACATAATTATTTTGGTCATAAAAACACAGCAAGTGTTGCGATAAATAAAAAATTTAATGAAAATAGTCATGCTTATATTTCTTGGGGACAAGTATTTAATGCACCGCAGGCAAATGACTTATTTTATTATTCACCGCCTAGTGATTGGGGTGGAGCTATGATTGGTAATCCCAATTTAAAACCGGAAACTGGTGATGTATGGACTATTGGCTATGACACAAATATTAGCGATAAAACACAGATTGGAATAAATGCATTTTATAGTAATCTTGATGATGCAATAAAATGGGCAGAAATTGATCCAAGTAATTCTTCTGGCGATTGGACTGTTGATAATGTTGCTAAACAGAAAAAACGTGGAATGGAAATTAATGTAAGCCAAAAGCTTAATGAAAATTTTTCTATAAATGGTAGCTATAGCTATTGTAAAGTGGAAGAAAATAATAAGGATGGTAAGGGTTTTACCAGAGATACTAATATCCCACCAAATCAATATAAATTAGGTGTTAGCTTCAGTAAAGATAAATGGGATGCTGAAATATATGGTAGAGGTGCTAGTGGAGCTGATAAAAGAAAATATGTCGATTCTAGATATTTAACGATGGATTTATCTTTACAGTATAAAGCACAAAAAAATTATAAAATTTATTTAAAAGGTTATAATCTTACAAATGCAGCATATGCTGAAAATGGTGGAATTTCTAACGGTAAATATAATTTTCCAATGCCTGGCCGCAGCTTCCTTGTAGGTATGGAATATACATTCTAAGTAATTAAAAACCAGCATATGAGCCGAAGTATGTGCTTCGGTTCATATGTAATTTTAAAGGTTGATGTAAAATGATAAAAAATATTTAGCAAAAAGACGAAAATATTATATCCAAGATAATTTGTTTTATTTTACTTGTGTTTGTCTATAATTTTTGTATGGGCTGCAGCGGCCAAATTAAAAAAATACTGGAAATGATAGAATAGAGAAAATCTATACTGTTACTGATTTTATTGGAATGGTAATAAAGTTTAATAAAAAGGAGTCTTTATGAAAATCGCACTGTGCCATTTAGAAGTCAGTCAGGGACCTGAACATAAGAATATAGATCTGCTGGAAAAAGCTGTCCGAATTGCTGCCGATAATGGAGCTAATTGGGTGGTCACACCTGAAACGGCAGTGCAGGGCTATTATTTTTACAAATTGAATCCTGACACAAAAGTAGATAAACAGCCGTCTGTTAAACTAAGCCATTTATTAGCCTTGGTCAAAGCTTATGGTCTATTTTTGTTTTTAGGCTGTGGCGAATATGATGATGGTTTGAAGTGTAATTTTAATTCCTGCATTATTTTTGATCCCGAAGGGAATATTTGCGGTAAACACCGCAAACTTATTTCACATGGAATTGGTGCGGAAGCATGGGCTTCAAGGTCTGATGCACTGGAGCCTGTAGATTGTGGTAATATCAAAGTAGGTGCCTTGGTATGTGCTGATGCCTGGTATAGCGAGCATGGACAGGAAATGCAGAAAAAGGGTGCCCGAATAATTATTGATATAGCAGCCTGGCCGCCGACGCAGGTTTGTGGGAACCCGTTAGGCGCATGGGAAAAATGTTCAGAAGTTACAGGATTACCAATGCTTGTTTGTAATCAGACAGGAATGACTGAATGGATGGATATGAATGTCGGACAGAGTGTTGCTATCGAAAATGGCAAAACCAAGCTGAGTTATAATGGTAAGCAGGCTATTTTATTGTTTGAATGGGACAAAGAGTCAGGTAAGATTTTATCGGATAAATTTGAAATTATCAGTCTTTAGAATTTGACTATATACGTGGTATATGGTTTAGTATAATATGGTAGGTCATTTGCAATGCTTTTCTTATGAATATATATTATTAATATCCATTTAATTTTAGGAGGAGTTACAGTGAAAAGAACAGCAGTTTATCCATTTACAGCTATTGTAGGACAAGAGGACATGAAAATGTCATTGATACTGAATGTAATCAATCCGGCATTGGGCGGCGTTCTGATAAAGGGTGAAAAAGGTACTGCCAAGTCAACGGCGGTACGTGCTTTGGCCGAATTGCTGCCGGCTATGGAAGCTGTGCATGGATGTAAATTTCATTGCGACCCGGCAGATCCCAATCTGTTATGCGAAGATTGTGCATCTAAATATACTGAGGATAATAAATTAGCTGCCGATACCGTAAAAATGCGTGTGGTTGAGTTGCCTGTAAGTGCGACGGAAGATCGCGTCGTTGGTACTTTAGATATTGAACATGCGATCAAGCATGGTGAGAAAAAATTTGAAGCTGGCATTTTAGCGCAGGCAAACCGTAATATTTTGTATGTTGATGAAATAAATTTACTTGATGACCATGTTGTAGATGTATTGTTGGATGCTGCAGCTATGGGTATCAATACAGTTGAGCGTGAAGGCGTTTCCTATTCGCATCCGGCTCGTTTTGTTTTGGTTGGTACGATGAATCCCGAAGAAGGCGATATTCGTCCGCAGCTTTTAGATCGTTTTGGCCTGTCAGTAGTCGTTACAGGCGAGCATGATCCTGCGCAGCGTGTTGAAGTAATTAAACGTCGTTTGGCTTATGAACAGGATGCTGATACTTTTATTGCCGGTTATCAGCAGGAGCAGGAAGAGCTTGCCGCTAAAATTACACAGGCCAGCAGATTATTACCTCAGGTAGCTATCAGCGACGAACTATTGGAAACAGTTGCTGAATTAGCCGTAGAACTTGGCGTTGACGGACACCGCGCTGATATCACTGTAATTAAAACAGCTTTGACACTGGCGGCTTTTAATGGACGCAAAGAAGTGG
>ERZ791915.812-NODE-812-length-28007-cov-3.598955_pt1 | contig 28007 bp, 27 predicted proteins | sample MGYA00510139_ERZ791915 | MGnify/ENA primary metagenome ERZ791915 (study PRJEB30046, sample SAMN00792117) | human gut metagenome | study: EMG produced TPA metagenomics assembly of the A metagenome-wide association study of gut microbiota in type 2... | reverse complement strand
GTATACTCCTTGCCCAAAAATTTCTCTATGGTTTTAGCCTTGGCCGGGGACTCGACAATTACTAAATTTTCCTGCATAATCACTACCTGTATTAAAAGCGAAAACCTAAAGGGTCGCTTTAGGTTTTGTCGTTAGAGCATTTACCGTATCAATGTATAGGTAACCGCCACCCTCAGCGGCAACGGGTTAGAGGGATCGTTCGACGTATTCAGCCGAACCTCCTTGTTCGGATTGTAGATTTCGAAGAACGAAGGAGCCACCTCGATCCAGTAATCGCGTGTAGATACGTCAGCCATTACCTGAATAGCCCGGGTAATATCCATCGTATAGCTGTTGCGCGACCGGTTCATGTATCCGCCGTAAGAGAGCGTAACCGGGTTGTATTGCGACACTTCCAATTCGAAAGGATAATCCGAAATCGGACTGAAAGTCGCATAATCCGTATAGAATCCCAATCGGGTAGTCGCCGCATCGAGCGCAGGAATATCCGGCTTATCGATTCCGATTTCAATCCGCGCGCTATTAATCACCAGCGTCTTATAAGCCGTATTCTTGCTAGTTTTCAATGCCTTCAGGTTCTCGACGAATTCTTTTGTAAAGTGCAGGAAGCTGGTTACACCGCCGCACCCCTGCACATACCCCACCGAGACCGGAACCCCCAATGAGGTCGTGTCGTTGAATTTCGCCGGATCGATTTCGCTGCCGGTGTAGTCATGCTTGTAAGTATTCAGAGACATCAGCTTGGTGTAAGTCGCCGCACCGAACGAATAGCTACCGATCACCGTATCTTTCGGGGTCGTCGCGGTCTCATCGGTGAAATTATGCGCATATACCTGCATCGAAGCCGAAGTGGTCAGCATGGAAAGTGCGGCGGCATCGCGCGGAGAGTTATCCGCCGGCGCAACATAGATACCTTTGTATTCATTGACGAACAGCGAATCGTCTTCGTACATCTCCGTAGTCGCTTTGAGCAGCCTGTTCATCAACGCCACAGCTTTATCGCTGGTCATCCGTTTCGTAATATTCGTGCCGTCCCCGAGTTTATAATCGAAAGTGAGCAACGGTTCCGGATCGATTACTTCCCGGACATCGAAATGATTCAAATAGTAGATCGAATCCACGTAAAGGCGCTTGGTAACCTCATAGACATTAAAGGTCTGCGTTTTAGCGGTATCACCCGAGCTCAGCGAGGATTCGAACGTCAGATACAAGCAGATCGAATCCCCGACAGGGGCCGTCCCGTAACGGTCTGTAGCCTCTTCATTGGAAGAATAAAACGAGGCTCCGCCGTACTGCCCGAGCCAGCCCGACTCGAAAGCCCCGTAAACGGGATCCTTCTTGGCGCCCATGCATCCGTAATACCAGTTGTAATTGGTGACTGTCATCGGAAGTGAATCCACCAACTGCAGGTAAGCATCGATACCGGAAACGGTATCCTCGAAAATTTGCATCTGCTGGTCATTGGGGATCAACGAACTGCCGACCGTGTTGTCCACTTTCGTACATGAAAACAGGGCGGCAAAAAGTGCGCAAAGGGAAATCCCGGCTACCGCTGCGTTACGACGTCTATTCATTTGCCAATATTTTACGATAGAACGCCTCGTATTGATCCAGATAAGCCGGCGTCGCCTTGTCCTGATACTCCAGAACCGGCTTGCCCTGCTCCTTAAGGCACCCGATCAGTTCATCCGACGGGGCCGCAGTTTCGCAGATTACCCCGTCGATGTAATTCATAACGAACTTCATCAGATTTTCGTATGTGGGATGCTCCAAAAGAGCGGTGTGTTTTTTTTCGACCCCTTCGCTGGCGATCTTTTGCCCAAATTTCGCATCAAGCTCCCCATCGAACCCATCATCATAGAGCGACATGACGATCTTGACGTTTTTGAAAACGGGGTCGTCGGCAAAGGTATTGCGCAAATAGACCGGGACAATCGCCGAGAACCAACCGTGCACATGCACGACATCAGGCACCCAACGCAGTTTTTTGACCGTTTCGAGCACACCCCGCGCAAAGAAAATCGCCCGTTCGTCATTGTCGGCGAAGAGACTTCCCTCTCCGTCGCACAACGTGAATTTACGCTGAAAGTAGTCCTCGTTGTCGATAAAATAGATCTGGACACGGGCCGAAGGGATCGACGCGACCTTGATAATCAACTGATGGTCGTTATCGTCGATGATCAGATTCATGCCCGAAAGGCGGATCACTTCGTGAAGCTGGTTCCGCCGCTCGTTGATAAGTCCGTAACGCGGCATGAAAGTGCGGATCTCATTACCTCTTTCCTGCATGCTTTGCGACAGAGTCCTGCACAGTGTAGACATATCATTTTCAGCAAGATATGGCGTTATCTCCTGACAGACATATAAAATTTTGCAGCTACTCATAAACGACTCCTTCTTATTTCTGCGGACAACGGGCCCGATTGCAAAGGTACGAATTTTTGATGATTAAACAAGCCGACCGGCGACAGGAACAATATGCCTGCGCCTGTAACAGCTTTTATCTCCACATGGTTTTCGACGTGGCGAAAAACAATTACAGAATCAACATCGCGTCACCGTAAGTACCGAAACGGTACTTTTCCTCCTTAGCCACTTTGTAGGCCTCCATCAGCAGGTCGTAGCCGGCAAACGCGGACACCATCATCAACTGTGTAGAATAGGGCAAATGGAAGTTCGTGATCATGCAATTGGCCACGCTGAACTCGTAAGGACAGAAAATAAATTTATTGGTCCAGCCGTCGAACGGTTTGAGGAAACCCTCGGTCGAAACGGAACTCTCCATCGAGCGCATCACGGTGGTACCCACGGCGCAGACTTTACCGCCCGCCCGCTTGATTTGGTTCACCTTCTCGGCTGTCTCCTCGGGAATGACCACCTGTTCGGAGTCCATCTTGTGCTTGGTGAGATCTTCGACATCGACCGTACGGAAATTCCCCAACCCGACATGCAGCGTCAGGAAGGCCATATCGACCCCTTTGATCTCAAGCCGTTTCATCAGGTGCTTGCTGAAATGCAGTCCTGCGGTCGGCGCGGCGACGGCACCCTCGTGCCGGGCGAAAATGGTCTGGTACCGCTCGTCGTCGATCGGCTCGACTTTCGACCGGATCCATTTGGGCAGCGGGGTTTCCCCCATCTTATAAAGGGTGGCTTTGAACTCGTCGTAATCACCGTCGAACAGGAAACGAAGCGTCCGGCCGCGCGAAGTCGTGTTGTCGATCACCTCGGCCACCAACAGGTCGTCATCTCCGAAATAAAGTTTGTTGCCGATGCGGATTTTACGGGCCGGATCGACCAGTACATCCCAAAGGCGCAAGTCGCGGTTCAATTCGCGCAGCAGGAAAATTTCGATTTCGGCGCCGGTCTTCTCCTTGTTACCGTAAAGACGGGCCGGAAAGACTTTCGTATCGTTGAAGGTCAGCACATCCCCTTCATTGAAATAATCGATCACATTTTTAAAAACGGAGTGTTCGATCTTGCCACTGGCCCGGTCGATCACCATCAGTCTCGATTCGTCGCGGTTTTCGGCCGGATATTTGGCCAGCATGTTAGGGGAAAAGCTGTAATTGTACTGCGAAAGTTTCATCGCTATTGGAAGATTTTAAAGGTTTGCAGACAAGTCAACGGGTTGCAGTCCGTCATTCGGCAATTCCTGCCGGAAGCTTTTTTGAACAGAAACAAGTAATTATTATACGCAAAATATTGCGTTTTGTTTCATCCGGAACCGATTTTTCTACAATTTCCGAAAAACGATTTTTTTATTGAGCCCGGTTCAAACTCTTCTTCAATGCTATTTTACAGGCGAAACCGGGGATACGGACGGAGCGGACTGCGTGGGCGGAGCGGATGACAGCATGCGTTCAACCTCTTCGATCGTATAGAGGTCCTGCTCGGAAAACGCCCCGCTGCGGGTACGCCGCAGAGCCGTCAGATGGCCGCCGCAGGAGAGTTTCTCGCCCAGGTCCCGTGCGATCGAACGGATGTAGGTTCCTTTACTGCACCGGACACGCAACGTCACGTCCGGCAGGTCGATCCGTTCGGGTGCGATCTCATAAATATTGACCAATGCGCGACGCATCCTCACCTCTTCTCCTTCGCGGGCATATTCGTAGGCACGCCTGCCTTCGATCATCTTCGCAGAATAGACGGGCGGCTCCTGCAACTGTTCTCCTTCCATCTCCTGTAACGCGGCCAGGATCGACTTTTCGGTCACATGGCCGTAAGGATAGGTTTGATCGACGGGATGCTCCAGATCGTAACTCGGAGTGGTCGCACCGAGGCGAACGGTAGTCAGGTACTCTTTTTCTTCGGCCTGCAATTCATCGACACGCTTGGTCGCCCGGCCGATGCAGACGATCAGCACGCCCGTAGCGAGGGGATCGAGCGTCCCGGCATGTCCCACTTTAATTTTGCGGTGCCCCAGCCGACGCAGCAGTACGCGCATCTTGCGCACGACATCCGACGAAGTCCACCCGAGGGGCTTGTCCACAGGAAGCACGTATCCTTCCGGGAAGGGAAAATCAGGCATCAAAGGTTGTTTCACAACAATCTTTCGGATTAACGGTTATAATTCTCCGGGGTGCGGAAGCACCTAATTATACCGGAACTCAGATTACGCTGTACAGGATCGAAACGGTGCCGACAATCAGGCAATACACAGCGAAATAGATCAACTTGCCCTTCTTCACGATATTGATCATCCAACTGCAGGCAAACAGTCCGGAGAGAAAAGCGGTCACGAATCCCGCCGTCAGGGCAAGCGCTGAAATCCCGGTTTCGGAAGGGTGGAAGCCGCCTTTCATCAGGTCGAGCATCGCTTCGCCCAGAATCGGAATCAGCACCATCAGGAACGAAAAGCGGGCGACCTGGTCTTTCCGGTCGCCGAGCAGTAACCCGGTAGCGATCGTGGAGCCCGAACGTGAAAGGCCCGGGAGAATCGCGGCAAAAGCCTGGGCGACACCTATGATAAAAGCATCTTTGAATGAAATATTCTCTTTGAGCCGCGGCCGTGCATAATAAGCGAAAGCCAGCAGGATCGCCGTCAGGATCAGCGAGCAGCCGACCACGAGCAGGCCCGACGCGAACAACTCCTCGACCGAATCCTTGAAAAAGAGCCCGACAATTCCCACCGGAATCATCGAAAGCAGTATCTTAGAAATATAGATAGTCTCCGAATTCCATTTGAACCGGAAAAAACCGGCGATCAACTGCAACAATTCCCTGCGGAACACGACGATCGTACTGCAAACCGTAGCGGCATGCACCGCCACGGCAAACGTCAGGTTCTCTTCGCCCTGCAGGCCGAAAAGCGTGTTGAAAATCTGCAAATGCCCGGAACTGCTCACCGGCAGGAACTCAGTCAAACCCTGCACGAGACCGAGCACAATCGCTTCCCAAACTTCCATGCGCCGCTACTCCTTATTTTTAGGTTTCTTCATAATCGCGTAAATCTCGAAACCGAAACCCGCCAGCACCAATATCGGAGCCAGCGTAATCCGCCGGAAGTTGAACATAGCCTCGTTGAAAACGTTCGGGTCGTCGCTGCCGCCGCCGCTCATCAGGATGAAGCCGAGAATGATGATTCCCAGCCCGATCAGCATCAGTTTATAGTTGGCTACGGTCAGCGGCATTTCGCGCTGTTTCTCGGCCAGTGAAGCCGGAGCCTGTTTTTCTCTATTTTTCATGGTCATCGTTTTTTACGCAATATCAATAAATATGGATCTTGCTCGAACTCATCCGCAGGAATTTCCGTACAGCGAAAGCGGTAAAGAGCAGCGAAATAAGTACGCCGCCTGCCATCGTGCCGGCAAAAATCAGCGCGAGGTAGTTGTCGTCGCTGACGAATTTGATCTCGGGCAACCCTTCGTGCAGCCCCATCATCATCACGATCAGCATCGCCCACGCGATCAGTCCCGCATAAATGCCCTGCAGGATGCTGCGCGAAAGGAACGGCCGCATGATGAACCATTTGGTCGCCCCGACCAGCTTCATCGTATTGATTATATAGCGCTTCGAGAAGATCGTCACGCGAATCGTATTGTTGAGCAGGATCAACGCGATAATCAGCAGCGTACCGCCGAACAGCAGCAGGATCATATTGAACTTATTGATATTCTGCCCTATCTGTTCGAGCACACCGCGCTGGTAAACCACCTCGGCAACGCCCTCCCACTGCGACACCTCCTTTTCGAGCGCCGAGATCGTCTCCTTGTCCGACGCACCGGCATTCAGCCTCAATTCATACGAATCGGGCAGCGGATTCTGCTCGAGGAACTCGACGAAATCGTCGCCGAGGTACTCTTTGAACTCCTCGGCAGCGGCATCCTTGCCGATAAAATGTACTTCGCGCACGGCCTCATTCGCCGAAAGTTTTTTCGACAACGCCTCTGAAGCCTCGGGCGTCACGTCGTCCCTGAGCATCACATAGACCGTCATGCTCTCCTCGAGGCGCTGCGTAGCCCCCATCGCACCGAGAATCAAGTACCCGACACTTCCCAACAGAAACAAAACCAGTGCGATACTGACCGTCGAAATGACATAGGCATTGCGGACTTTCCGCCGGATCCTCTTATTGTTGTCCATCGTTATCTTTGCGTTTTTTATAAGCCCGGTAACCCGCTGCGCCGGCCACCGCCGCCACTCCGCCCAACAACAACAGCGAAGAGATCAGCGTCAGCGAAGAGAGCAATTCGTAATGCGGCGCACGGAAGCGGAACTCGACCGTGTGGGTTCCGGCCGGCAACACCATGGCGCGCAGCACGTAGTCGGCGCGGAAATAAGGCGCTTCGACCCCGTCGAGATAAGCGGTCCATCCTTTCGGATAATAAATTTCCGAAAAAACCGCCACACCGGGGGCTGCGGCCGTATATTCATACCGTTGCAGGTTCACCCGGTATTCGGTCATCGCGATCCTCGCAGCCGAGTCGGCAGCCGGAGCCACGTTTTCCACCAGCGATGCGAACGGTTTGTCCACGACCGCCACGGTTTTGGTGTCCAGCCCTCCGAGCGCTGCAATTTCGGCATCGGGTCCGTCCACAAGGCGTACCGAATCGACAAACCAAGCCGCACCGTTGGCTCCGGGATTGAGTTGCGCCTCAGGAGTTCCGTCCTCACCCTGCACGATAACGTATTTCGTGTTGAGCATGTTGTACACGCCGATATCCATTTTTCCCAGATACCGCTCAATCAGATCCTGGTAACGGCGCAGTTTGGCCCCGTGGTATCCACCCACAGAACGGTGGAAGTAAGAGGTCGTCGCATCGTTGAACGGACTGACGGTCATGTTCAGCACGCGGAAACCCAACTCCTTGTCGGCCAATATTTGTTTGTCGGCTTCCGTCGGACGGATCGTATTATGACGCTCCTCTACGAATTTGTCGCGGCGCAGGTAACGCAGGTTCACCGGCACCATGTCGGCAGTCACCAACAGCGCCAGTACCAGCACGAAGCCCCCCCGTTTGATCTTCTGCCGGTAAAACAGCAACACCGTCCCGGCCGTCAGCAGCACGAACACCAATGAACGGAGCGCGTCGGCACGCATCAGCGACGCCCGCTCGGCACGCATCGCGGCAAAAACGTCATCGACCTGCTGACCGCCGAACATTTGGCTGTCCCCCTCGCCCGTAAACGACAGCAACGTACCGCCCAGCAACAGGAACAGCAAGGCGATACCGCCCACGGCGATCGTCGTATACTTCAATCCCTTGAACAGTTTCTCCCGAGGCACCTCCCCGCTCCACAGTTTCTGCAGTGTCAGCGCGGCGAGCAGCGGCACGCACCAGCCGACGATCACCAGGATCGTCGAAACCGTGCGGAACTTGTCGTACATCGGGAAATAATAATAGAACAACTCGGTGAACCACATCAGGTTCTTTCCCCATGCCAGCAGGATCGCCAGCAACGCAATGACGACGATCCACACCGTCACCCGGCGGCGCAACAGGAACAAACCCAAAACGGCGAGGAAAAGCGCCACGGCACCCACATACATCGGCCCCGAGGTAATCGGTTGCGGTCCCCAGTAGGCAGGCAGGTGCGTAGCCATGTTGCGCGCACCGTATTTGGTAAGGGCCTGCGCAACTTCGCCGTCATCGCTGAAGCCCCCTTCGGAGCTCCCTCCGTAAAGGTTCGGGATCAGCAGGTTCAGCGTCTCGCCTTTGCCGTAGCTCCAGGCCGTAGCGTATTCCAGGTCGAGCCCCTCTTTTCCCTCCATCGACGAAGAGGACGCTTTCAGTTCGCTGCCGCCGCGGATCGTATCCTTAGAATGCGTCTGGATATAATAGAGCATCCCCGCATTGCTGCCGACAGCCAGCACGCCGGCCAATACCAGCAATCCCGTCACCTTCGCGAAACGGGCGAGTATTTTCTCTTTATAAGCCCGGACCAACTCACTGATCCAGAACGCCGCAACGATCATCAGGAAATAATAGGTGATCTGCGGATGGTTCGCACCAATCATCAACGAACCGAAAAACGCGGTAAGCGCGGCGCCGGCCCACATATTGCGCCGATAAGCGTACCACACGCCGCCGAAAAGCATCGGCGCGAAAGCCAGCACCATCATTTTGGTCATGTGCCCGGCACCTATAATCACAAAAAAGTAGGTCGAAAAACCGTATGCCAACGACGGAATCAGGCCGATCCACGGATTGACCTTCATGCAAAGCAACATGCAGAAGAAAAAGGCCATCGCCAGGAAAATCAACGCCGCGGGCTGCCCGAGGAAATAGAAAGCCTTAGAGAGGGTTTTCACCACCGCACCGTCGTACTTCATATTGATCAGGTAGGCAGGCATCCCGGAGAACATGTTGCCCTCCCACTGCGGATCTTCGCCAAAAGCCTCGCGGTGCTGCAGGATATCCTCCGTCATGCCGTCGTACTGCAGGATATCGTGCTGAGAGAGCACCTTGCCCTCGAACTGCGGGGCAAAACAGAAGAGCGTGACTATCAAGAAAACGATCAGCGCAGCCAGGTAGGGCAGCGCCCGGACAATATTCCTTTTATGCTCCATGCAGCCGAAAAGTCTAAGATTGAAGTGCAAAGTAACAAAAAATTGTTGAGATAATCCACCGGCGGCTTTGCCAATTCGGAAAAAACGCTGATATTTGTACCTTCTATAAAATCACTTATGGCCACTTTAGAGGAGATACAGCAACCCATCGCCGACAAGGTCCGCCGCTACGAGACGTTCATCACGGAAATTCTCCACAGCGACAGCGGCTATGTCTCCTCGATCTGCAACTACATCCTCGCAAACCGCGGCAAACAGATGCGTCCGCTGCTGGTGCTGCTCTCGGCGGCCCTGCACGGTGAAATCGGCACGCGCAGCTACCTGGGCGCCTCGCTCGTCGAAATGCTGCATACCGCATCGCTGATCCATGACGACGTAGTGGACGAAGCCTTCGTACGGCGCGGCGCCCCGTCGGTCAATGCCCTGTGGCGCTCGCACACGGCCGTGCTCATCGGCGACTACATTTTCGCCCGCACCTACCATGTCTGCATGGAGCAGGGGGGCGACGACATGCTCTCCGAAGCGACCCGTTCGGTACACGAGATGAGCGAAGGCGAACTGACCCAGACCGAACTGTCGGAAAGCCTGCGCATGACACGCGAACTCTACCTCGACATCATCTACAAAAAAACCGCATCGCTGTTGGCGGCATGCGGGGCTATCGGTGCCATTTCGGTCAACGCAACGCCCGAACAGATCAAAGCGATGCGCGACTTCGGCACGAACCTCGGCATCGCGTTCCAGATCAAGGACGACATCCTCGACTTCTCGCCGATGGAGGTGACCGGCAAACCGATGTGCGGCGACATGCGCGAGCGCAAGATTACGCTGCCGCTACTCTACGTCCTCGAAAACAGCTCCGAAGCCGAACACGGCAAACTGATCGGCAAACTCAGCGACATCCGCCAGCGGCCCGCCAACGTCGATTACCTCGCACGCACGGTACGCGAACGGGGCGGACTCGAACATGCCGCGACGGTGATGACCCAATACCGCGACAAAGCGCTTACCTCGCTGGAGAATTATCCCGAATCGCCGGTACGCGAAAGCATGCGGCGGTTCGCCGACTTCGTTCTGGAGCGCAACAAATAAATCCGCCCAGGCCGTCGCCCGGCATACTCCGGTCCCATACGTTATATTTCCATCGCACATTTCCCCGATTCGGGAACCACGCGGGGCTTTTTCCGGAAAAAGTTGTATTTTTGCGTTCTGTTAACGAGAATCCCTCTATCAATTTCTACACACTGCCATGTTTGAAAATCTAACGGACAAGCTCGAACGGTCGTTTCAAATCCTCAAGGGAGAGGGCCGGATCACCGAAATCAACGTTGCCGAAAGCCTCAAGGAGATCCGGCGCGCACTGATCGACGCCGACGTCAACTACAAGGTCGCCAAAAATTTCACCGACGAGGTAAAAACCAAGGCGCTGGGCCAGGATGTCCTCAAATCGGTGAAGCCGGGCCAGATGATGACCAAGATCGTGCGCGACGAACTGGCCGCACTGATGGGAGGCACGATGACCGACATCACCTTAGAAGGCAACCCCGCGGTAATCCTGATCGCAGGCTTGCAGGGTTCGGGTAAAACCACCTTCTCGGGCAAACTCGCCAACTTGATCAAGAGCAAAAAAGGCCGCCAGGTTTTGTTGGTTGCGGGCGACGTTTACCGTCCTGCCGCTATCGAGCAGCTAAAGATTCTGGGGCAGCAGATCGGCGTGGAGGTCTACACCGAAGAGGGAAACCAAAACCCGGTACAGATTGCCGAGAATGCGATCAAGTACGCCCGGACGAACCACCTCAACACGGTAATCGTCGATACGGCCGGACGTCTGGCCGTAGATGAACAGATGATGCAGGAGATCACGGCCATCAAGGCTGCCGTCAAACCGGGCGAAACGCTCTTCGTGGTCGATTCGATGACCGGTCAGGACGCAGTCAATACGGCCAAGGAGTTCAACGACCGTCTCGATTTCGACGGCGTCGTACTGACCAAACTCGACGGCGACACCCGCGGCGGTGCAGCCATCTCGATTCGCGCGGTAGTCAACAAGCCGCTCAAGTTCATCAGCTCGGGCGAAAAGATGGATGCGCTGCAGGTGTTCCATCCCGAGCGTATGGCCGACCGTATCCTCGGCATGGGCGACATCGTGTCGTTGGTCGAAAAGGCTCAGGAACAATACGACGAGGAGGAGGCGCGCCGGCTGAAGAAAAAGCTGGTCAAAAACCAGTTCGACTTCAACGACTTCCTCACGCAGATCAGCCAGATCAAAAAGATGGGTAACCTCAAAGACCTGGCGGGAATGATCCCCGGCGTGGGCAAGATGCTCAAAAACGTCGAGATCAACGACGACGTATTCAAACAGACCGAAGCGATCATCCACTCGATGACCCCGGCCGAACGCGCAGATCCGTCGATCATCAACGGCAGCCGGCGCCAGCGCATTGCGACGGGCAGCGGTACGACGATGCAGGACGTGAACCGCCTGCTCAAACAGTTCGAGGACACGCGCAAAGTGATGAAAAGCGTTGCCGGAGGCATGCCTAAGATGCCCAAAGGATTTAATCCGAGGGGCTTCAAACGATAAAACGCAGACCCGGCGAAAACGGCACGTCACCCGTTCAGCCAACCGCCGCTTTCAAAACGACGCAGGTAACACTCTATCATCCTTGCGGTTGCGGACCGTTTCCGACTGCAAACCGGACCGGGCCACAGCCATTGTAAGACCGACGTATATATCGCATATAAAATCAACGACAACATAAAATCACTGATATGACTATCATAGACGGGAAAGAGGTCGCAGCCAAACTGCGCAAGGAGATCGCCGCCGAGGTGGAAGCCTGGGTGGCCTCAGGACACCGCGCACCTCATCTGGTCGCCATCCTGGTCGGCAACGACGGAGCGAGCCAGACTTACGTGGGCCACAAGGAGAAATGCTGCGCCGAAGTGGGCTTCCGTTCGACGGTGCTGCGCCTCGACGAAGCGATCAGCGAAGCCTACCTGCTCGGAGAAATCGCCAAACTGAACAACGATCCCGACGTGGACGGATTCATCGTACAATTGCCCCTGCCGAAACACATCTCGGAACAAAAAGTGATCGAAGCGATTAACCCTCGCAAAGACGTGGACGGTTTCCATCCGGTCAACACCGGACGCATGATCTCGGGCCTGCCCTCGTACCTGCCCGCCACGCCGGACGGCATCCTCGAGCTGCTCAAACACTACGATATCGAAACCTCAGGCAAGAACTGCGTCGTTATCGGCCGCAGCAACATAGTCGGCCGTCCGATCGCAAACCTGCTCTCGCAAAAAGGTTGGGACTGCACCGTTACGATGTGCCACAGCCGCACCAAAAACCTGAAGGAGGTGGTCCGTGAAGCGGACATTATCATCGCGGCGCTCGGACAGGCCGAATTCGTCACGGCCGATATGGTCAAAGACGGGGCGGTGATCGTCGATGTCGGTATCACACGCGTCAAAAGCGACAAGACCAAATCGGGCTGGAAACTGCTCGGCGATGTCAAATTCGATGAAGTCGCGCCCAAGTGCAGCTACATCACCCCGGTACCGGGCGGCGTCGGTCCGATGACGATCATCTCACTGATGAAAAACACGCTGAAAGCGGCCCGCAAGGAAGTCTACAAAGACTAACCTCTTCCGGCATACCGGCACATCGTTTCGGCACCGGCCACGCGGAAGACTCGTAAACACATGGATGTAAGAACGATACACGAACAATCAGCAATCGGAAATCTTGATACAACGTGAAGTTTTTCGAGAAATTCTTTTACTAATAGTGCAACAAGTTGGTAATTTGACTTGTTGCACTATTGGCATTTTATCTTACGGACGCTTTCCCGTCACGGTAATGGAATAAATTCCCACATTGCCCTTTTTATATTTTTGAATGGTCGTTTTATCCAGATGTTCTTTCAGCACGTCGTTCGGAATCGCAATCGTCTTGGTTCGCACAACCGCAATATCGACCAATCCGGCCCGCGCTATTTCGCGGAGATAATCCTCCCGTTGAATAGCACTCGCAATGCATCCCGCATACATCGCAGCATTGTCTGTAAATTCCTGAGGGAACAGCCCATCCAAAACAACATCCGAGATACAGAAACGGGCACCCGGCTTCAAAACCCGATATATCTCTTTAAAAATCCGATCCTTGCGCGGCAATAAATTGAGCACACAATTGCTCACGATCACATCGGCCATCGCATCGGGTAACGGCATATTTTCAATGTCGCCTTCTAAAAATTCCACATTCGTAAAACCTCGTCGTTGCGCATTTTCCCTTGCTTTAAGCAACATGTTCGGCGCAAAATCCACCCCGATAACCCTGCCCGTTGTTCCAACCTCTTCGCGTGCAATAAAACAGTCGTTGCCGGCACCGGCCCCAAGATCGACGACAGTGTCGCCGGGCTTGATTCCGGCATATTGAGTAGGCAGGCCGCACCCCACTCCCAAATCCGCATCCGGCTCGTAACCATTAAGTTTACTGTAATCCTCGCTCATAATCGTAAAGACTTTTTGCGACGGGACTGCAGGATTACAACAACATTTCTTCATCGACTCCGCATTCTTAACTAAAGCGAGCTCATTATAGCGCTGCTTTACCAACTTCTTTTTGTCATCTTCGTACCTCATAATCCAATGTACTAATTCGTTAATTTACGAACAACAATAATACAAAACACTCGCGATTCGGAGCAGTCATTGGTGAGTAAACCATTTGCACGCTCCCTGCGCCCTTTAACTATAATCGTTTTGCAGCTGACATTCGAACGGCCTGAGAAAGATTCCGTTTCCCTGTCTTTATCCCGTAAGGAATAGAAAATAAAGCCGCCTGTTTTTCTGCAATTCGGTTATTCAAATAAATCGTTAAGGCATTGTCGGGCCTTAGCCCAATTATCCTTGTTAATACAATATTTAACCATCGGCGGAGTAACTTCGCCTTGAATAAGTCCGGCATCTTTCAGTTCATTAAGATGCTGGGACAAAGTACTTTTAGCAACAGGTAAAATTTCCGACATATCACCATGATAACAACACGCTTGTTTGGAAAGCATTTGCAAAATGGCGACACGTACGGGATGTCCCAATGCTTTGGCATACCTGGCCGTCTGTTTCTGTTTGTCCGTAATCGCTTTTTTTGTCATCACCCTTCCCTCTGTTCGCAAATATACGAATAATGTTAACCCAATGCCTCGTCGCATTGCAAAATATCACAAAACACAATCACACTATCCTTTACGCTAACCCGAAGCGTACAGCCGCCGCTTTCCCAAAGAGTCCGGACCGTGTCGCGGTACCCCGGCTTTTAAACTTACAGGAAGCTTACCTGGTTGCTCCTGCACGCTTCCCGAATCTTCCGCAGGTTTCCAAGGCCGGGTTATTTCCTCAATTTTCGAAAAAAGCTGCTGACCAACTCCCCGCATTCGGCTTCGAGTATCCCTCCCCGTACCGTTGTTTTCGGGTGGAACACGGCCTGAGAGACCGTCGAAACGCCGCGTTTGGGATCGGCGGCCCCGTAAATCACGCTACCGACCTGCGACCAATAGCACGCGCCGGCACACATAACGCACGGTTCAACCGTTACATACAGACGGCACTCGGACAGGTATTTGCCCCCGACCGAAGCAGTGGCCGCCGTAATCGCCTGCATCTCGGCATGCGCCGTAGGATCGTTCAGCGTTTCGACCAGGTTGTGTCCGCGACCGACTATCCGATCGCCCCAAACCACCACGGCTCCGATCGGAACCTCTCCCAAATCGAACGCCCTGCGTGCCTCGGCAAGCGCCTGGCGCATGAAAAAATCGTCTTTGTTTTGTATTTCGTTCATTAGAAATTTATACCTTTGAAACTTGTTTGGAACGGCTAAATGGTTCGGTCTATTTTTTTTACGTTCGAGCCGGAATGACAAAAATATAAAATTTCCGATATAATGTACAGAACCCACACCTGCGGCGAACTCCGCAACACGAACCTCTCACAACAAGTCACCCTCTCGGGTTGGGTGCAGAAAGTGCGCAACCTCGGCGCAATGACCTTCATCGACATCCGTGACCGCTACGGCATCACGCAATTGGTAGTCGACGAGCACTCGCCCGCCGAGCTGAAAGAGACCGCCGACAAACTGGGCCGCGAGTTCGTGATCCAGGCGACCGGCAAAGTGGTGGAACGGGCTTCGAAGAATACGAAAATCCCCACCGGTGAAGTCGAAGTGGTTCTCGATTCGCTGAAAGTCCTGAACGCTGCGCAGACACCGCCCTTCACGATCGAAGACAACAGCGACGGCGGCGATGACCTGCGGATGCGCTACCGCTTCCTCGACCTGCGCCGCAACCCGCTCAAAAACGCAATGATCCTGCGCCATAAAATCGCACAGGCGACCCGCAACTACCTCGACGAAAAGAACTTCCTCGAGATCGAAACGCCCTACTTGATCAAATCGACTCCGGAAGGCGCCCGCGACTTCGTCGTGCCCTCACGCATGAATCCGGGGCAGTTCTACGCGCTGCCGCAATCGCCGCAAACGTTCAAGCAGCTGCTGATGGTCTCGGGCTACGACCGTTATTTCCAAATCGTGCGCTGCTTCCGCGACGAGGACCTGCGGGCCGACCGTCAGCCCGAATTCACACAGATCGACTGCGAGATGTCGTTCGTCGATCGCGACGACGTGCTGGAGCTGTTCGAAGGAATGGCCAAATACCTGTTCAAAAACATTCTCGGCATCAACATGATCGAACAGTTCCCGCGTATGACGTGGGCCGACGCAATGGAACTCTACGGTTCGGATAAGCCCGACATCCGCTTCGGAATGACATTCAACGATATCACCTCGCTGGCACAGGGTAAAGGTTTCGGCGTATTCGACTCGGCCGAATATATCGGCGCCATCTGTGCTGAAGGATGCGCCACATATACCCGCAAACAGCTCGACGAACTGACCGAATTTGTAAAACGTCCGCAGATCGGTGCGAAAGGAATGGTTTACGTCCGTTGCGAAGCCGACGGGTCGTTCAAATCGAGCGTCGATAAATTCTACTCGCAAAGCGACCTGAGTGCCTGGGCTGCCAAATGCGGCGCCAAACCGGGCGACCTGTTGCTGCTCCTTTCCGGGACGCGCAAGCAGACCCTCAGCGCACTGTGCGAGCTTCGTCTCGAAATGGGTTCGCGCTTGGGGCTTCGCGACCATGCGAAATTTGCGCCGCTGTGGGTGGTCGATTTCCCCCTGCTGGAGTGGGACGATGAGACACAGCGTTTTTACGCCATGCACCATCCGTTCACCTCGCCGAAATTCGAGGACCTCGGCCTGTTCGACACCGATCCGGGCAAGGTACGGGCCAATGCTTACGACTTCGTAGTAAACGGCGTCGAAGTGGGAGGCGGTTCGATCCGTATTTTCGACTCGGAATTACAGCACAAGATGTTCGAAGTACTCGGCTTCAGCGACGAATTGGCCGAAGAACAGTTCGGGTTCCTGATGAATGCGTTCAAATACGGCGCACCGCCCCACGGCGGCATCGCTTTCGGCTTCGACCGCCTTTGTGCATTGTTCGGCGGCGCCGATTCGATCCGCGATTACATCGCCTTCCCGAAGAACAATTCGGGCCGCGACATGATGATCGACTCCCCGTCGGAAATCTCGGACGAACAGCTCAAAGAGCTTGCGATCGCGGTAAAAAAATAGGCATCCGCTATTTTTTATCGCTTTTTGCAACCGAAAATTTGGAGGTAAAAATATTTTGCTTATCTTTGCACTCGCAATCAGGAACAAGGATTGCAGCAAAGAAGGGAGCTTAGCTCAGTTGGTTCAGAGCGTCTGCCTTACAAGCAGAGGGTCGGGGGTTCGAATCCCTCAGCTCCCACACTAAAAATCAAGCAGTTAGAGAAATCTGACTGCTTTTTTTGTGTTTGATTTTGGGGGCATTTTCGGAGGTCTGTTTAAACCGGTGTTTAAACCAAGAATACCGTGAATGCAACAGTAGAAGTCATCTGTTACAAGTCTAAAGTCCTGAATAATGGCAATCACCCTTTGATGCTCAGGGTGACAAAGGACAGAAAAACCAAATACATCTCTTTGGGCATATCCATTCCTTCGAAAGAATGGGACTTCACCAAAAATCAACCTAAACCTAATTGCTCTAACAAAGAACATATCGAAAAAATCATTCTTACAAAGAAAACTCAATACAACTCCAAAATCATTGAATTTACGGCCAACAAAAAAGAATACACCCCGCAAATTCTTGTTGATGCTGTAGAGAACACTCTAGCCCCTAAAACCATCGAAGAGCTATATTGCAGTCATATCAAAACCCTGATTAAGACTCAGAAAATTGGCAATTCGCAGGTCTATAGCTACTCTTTAAGATCACTCCGTAAATTCACAGCAGGCAAATTGAACATTCCCTGTAGTGCAATCACTCTAGATTGGTTGAAAAGTTATGAGAAATGGCTAAAAGAAAAATCATGCCAAGGCAATACTATCAGCCAGCTATTCAGAACTCTAAGAAGGATTTACAACTTGGCGATTGAGCAGGGATATGCCAGTAAAGAGGCCTATCCATTCGACAAATTCAAGGTCAGCAAATTCAACACCCCAACTACCAAAAGAGCCATCGAGAAAGAGGAAATACTCAAAATCATGGCAGCAGACCTATCTGACAGAGACTTCTACACCCGTTTCAGTCGAGATATTTTTGTATTCAGCTATTTGGGCGCAGGAATCAATTTCACGGATATAGCCCTGTTGAAACACTCCGATATCAAGAAAGAGCGGATATACTACACCCGCAAGAAAACGGGCAAAATCATCAACTTCAAGCTCTCTGAGCAGGCATTGGAGATTATCCGGCGCTATGCTTCGCCCTTTTATGGCGACGATGATTATATATTTCCCATTCTGAACAAAACAGAACATACAACCCCTTTACAAATAGATAACAGAATACACAAAGTCATCGGACATGTCAATAGCAAGCTCAAAAAGCTGGGCAAAGAATTCGGCATTGACAATCTGACCACCTATGTGGCCAGACATACCTATGCGACGGTATTGAAGCGTTCAGGGGTCAATATTGCCATTATTTCAGAATCTCTTGGTCACTCTGACCTGTCCACTACCCAAATCTACTTGGATAGCTTCGAAAACGACCAGATAGACGAGGCGATGCAAAATCTTTTGTAGTTAGGATCAACACTTTTAGTTAAATTAGAGGTAGGTGTGTACAGAATACACACTTACTTCTAATATTGACTTGAACTAAATGCGTATGAAACCGAATGATGATTTTAAATTGGGAATTATCAAGAATGGGAAGTTAGAACCCGGAGATGAAAAGTTCATGATTAACTTTGATTATCCTGATGAGAAATATGAAATAATTTATGCAAACATTGACAATGATCCTGAGAAAGATTCTTATCTCCGCTCCATCTTAGGTGCACAATTAAAAAAGCCATTCCAAGAAAATGTACAAATCACCATTACTACCAATAGCGATACGGGAAAAATTGTGCGCATAGCTATCCAACTGGATAGTGAGAAAAAGTTAGCCGACATCTTTTATACAACACCTTGGGGCGTTATCAAAAAGAATCGCACTGGCATTGGAGCTACCACATTGGAACTAAAAACAAAACGAAATAGCATCATTGTAGTACCCACTAAATCATTGGCCTATACGAAGTATAAGAAAGGACTTGAAGAAAACCAGTCCTACTGCTATGTGGGTAGTCCCATCGGTGATATCACAGAACAAGATACAACAAAAAGAATCCGAGAATATTTAAACCACAATATCAGCAGAGGTAAGAAATTTCTGGTTGTAGCAGATAGTGTAGGCCCTCTGATTAAAACCATTGGAGAGAAGCGAGTATACAGAGATTTTTTCTTTATGGTCGATGAGATAGACATCTACCAAACCGACAATACTTACAGGCCCAAATTAGAAAATGTGATTGACTATTATTTCAAATTCCCATTCCAAAATAGGTGTCTTGTATCCGCAACTATCAGTGAATTTTCCAACCCTGCAATCAACCAAGAACCATTGATTGAATTGACCTATACACAAAATCGGCAACGCAACATCCATCTTGTTCACGCGCAAAATCACCACATTGTCACAAAAGAACGGATTGAGAAACTGTACAAGACAACAGATCATAAAATAGTCATTGCGTATAATAGCATCCGATATATCCGTAAAGTCATCGAGCTCTTGGATGAACCACTCAAACAAGATTGTGCCATACTATGCAGTCCTGCAAGTGAAACCACAGCCGGAGAATACTATAAAGAACTCACCGATGCCAAATTGCATAAAAGAATCACATTCCTTACTTGTACCTACTATGTAGGCATAGACATTGATGATAGGTATGATCTCATCTCCATTTCCAATACACAAAATACCTATACGTTATTGTCACCAGCCAAACTCACTCAAATAGCCGGACGATGCCGAGATAAGCAAGGCCCGTACAGTGAAACGGTCATTTTTGACTCCAAATCCATCAAGTGGCAGATAATCCCGGCAAAGTACCGTGAATACTTATTAAAACTAGCTTCTGATCTGAAAGATTATGCTTTAGCTTCTAAAAAGATTATCGCCAACTACCCAAAGTTAGTAGATGAAACATTTGCCTTGATTCAGACAGACATCATCGAACGATCTAAAAAAGCATATATCGACCAAACGCCAATTAGTATCGTAAGAACAAATATTGAGAATAACTGTGATATTTCCTATTTCAATATCGACGCTATTTATGAAAGTGCCATCATGAAAATGGAAGTATATAATGATCCAATGGGCCTTCCCGATCGATTGGCTAAAGAGGGACACCATATTAATGTGACAATAGATGATCGAGCGGCGTCAAAAGAACAGCTTGAACAAGAGAAATTATCAGATGAACAATACAATAAAATCAACCAGCAAAGTATCGACCGCTTAGTTAAGCAACTACACTCCTTACACAACTCTAGATCTTTGACTGGCAAGGAATTGAAAACATTAGCAAGACAAAAAGGCATATCCAAAGTTGAGCAAGTATTTTTGAAGAGATTTCAGGAGTTGTATCACTACATTCCTTTTCTTCAACTTGTCCGACAACTACAGGAGAATGTTCAAACCAATGAGAAATGGTACAAAGGATTTAAAAGCAAGGCTCTCATTTGGGCTCTTGATGAAAACCATCCGTTTAAAACTTTAGCTACGAAACATCTAGCACTTAATAAGATTTACACGAGAGATGAGTTGCTTATCAAAGCCAATATCATTGCCTCCGTTTATGGTAAAGGACGACAAATTAAAGAGTCCGAAGTAAGACCTTTCATTCGATTAATTTGTGACACTCAAAGAGGTAAAAATTCAAAAGGAGAAGTGACAGATCGGATTCTATCATTTAATCCATTGAAGTTAACAGGAACGCCCGTTCAAACGATTCCGGCGACTACGCCCATATCCGACATCATAACTTTATAATCTATTTTACACACTTACTTCTACATAAACCCACAAAGTAAATGCGTACAGTTTCCTAAAGGATTTATCTATTGTAGGTAAATCCTTTTGCATATATCTACCCCCCCGAAATTGCGACGAATAAACAGCAAGTAAAATAGTCATTTTCAGGAAAGTTTCTCTTAATTTTATCCCGGCAACAGCCCTAAAGGGAGATGTGCACTTGATTGTTTCAAATATTTCATATCTTTGTTTTGCTGTCTATTAGATAGCAGACATATTTGAACACAAGAAAGTGTTTAGTTCTATTCTTGCTAGTGAACCTAGGAAATTCATCGGACAAGAGAATAGGCAAATCTCTCTCATGTCATATCTATTATGGCGTGGGCTGTTGCTTATTTCATTGTCACGGCTTCCTAGGGCCTACTAGCTGAAATGGGCTATCAGTCCCACGCTTTCTTTTATCACTAATCATCTTGTTTGGGGCTGGCAGGAGTAATGGACTGCTAACATGTGTGCATGTCTTAATCACTGGCTACAATGGATATCTATCATTATACCTACCATTGGCCTGATTATTACCATTCGCCAATTTAATAAACAGCAGAAGATCAAACTATTCGCAGATTACACAAAACGCTATCAAGATATAATTCTGCATTTTCCTGAAAATATCAATGATAAAGGTTTTACTCCGGATCAAGATAAGAAGTGGGATACCACATTAAGACATATGAGAGTCTATTTTGATTTATGTTATGAGGAATATTCTTTGAAAAAAGATATAGGTAGAAGACATTGGGAAGATTGGCAACATGGGATAAAATCAGCTTGCTCTAAACCTGCATTTCAACTTGCATGGCATAAAATTCAACAAGATACACACTACTCTCAGAATTATATAAATTGGATTGACTCATTCATTACAAACAATGCGTTATGAAAAAATTACTCCCTCTCAGTATACTATACACTACTATTACAGCATGTGCCCAGGTTCACACTCCTTCTGAGAATCCCGTAGGAACAACTAAAATAATTGAAACGACAATCTACAAAGCAGAGGCTAGTTTTGATACTATAAAATGTGGACAGCCTACTGTATGGGGAGAATGGTTCCCTTTGGCTGCTTCACTCCCTTATAAAGATGATGTCGTAGGCCCTTATATAAAAGCCTATTACAACTCAAAAAATGAATTATTACGAGTGGAACAAGGGCACTGGAATAATGATAAGCTCATACTTTATAAATCTAAAGAGTGGGTAAGAGATACAGCAGGGAGAATACTCCAAAAGACAACTCGCGACATCATATATGGTGACAATTCAGGAACCATCGAACGGTACATCTATTCCGATCTGTTTAAGAACATGGCTCAAGAAATCCAAACTCTGGATTTACAGGGAAATTTGTTGTCCAAAATTATTGCAGACATAGATACAACAGGTAAAATTGTTCGAGAGACAACTTACAATCCCAATGGGAAAATATCAGAACAAACCTATTCCCATCATGCAGAGGATACCTATGGCATTCAATGCATTGACAGTACAGGAATAGCCATATCTCGGTTTAATAAAGCTAACAATCCGATATATGCCAGTAAAATCCAAGGAAATGCACTTTTACAATGGGGTAATAAGACTGAACATTTCTATCAATACGACAGTCGCAATAGACTGATCTTAGATAGCTGCAAGTTCTCAGAGGATAAGACAGATTATCTCAGCAAACATTATTCATATGACGAATGTGAGAATCTTATACTTGTAAATAACATAAGAGGAGACTGTCCTCTTTTAGCTACCTCTACAACAAGATTTGAATACAAATACAACAACCGAAGAGATCCCATCCAAATAACTGTTTATGAACTCGACAAGCCCACACAAATCATCTATCAAAAGATACAATATCTGGAATAATGTATAACATTCCTATCTCTTTCTCCATCCAAACCCTAGGATTACCAATAATCCCTGTAAAACTCTTCAATGAAGAAAATCACTCTCTATTCTTAGTAGATACAGGATCAGACCGATCTATTATGGATATAGCCGTATATAACCACTTTAAAGATAAAATCACCAACTCCGAACAAGGCCAAAATATCATCACAACCAATGGACAAACTTCATCCACCCTAATTGCACAATTCATCTTCACCATTGATGACACTCTGAAATTCTCCGAACCATTTACCTGCATGGAGTGTAGCGTAGGATTCAACCAGATAGAAAAGGAAACAGGTTACCAACTGCATGGAATATTAGGTACTGATTTCTTGGTGAAACATCAATGGAAGATTGACTTTGAGAAATTACAAATACACACTTAGTTCTATATAATCACTAGGACTAAGTGTGTATATCAAACCTAGAATTATGAAAAATTTCACTTACATTCTCTTCATTACCTTGTGTTTTGCATGTGGGAATAGATCAATTAAAAGCACTACTTTAATAAAGGATAATGATTCCATTGCTCCTGCAAAAACGAATTCAACTTTGGAGGCTGATCCACCTGTAGATTCTTTGTATTTTACATGGCGTACTGATACTATACCCTATTTATTCGGGAAACCATCACCTCAAAAGATTAGTCGATATAAAGCAATTATCGACAGTCTCCGACCTAATGGACATTTGGGCGAGGGTAGCCCGTTTCAATATTTCACAATGTCTAATGAACATAGGTTTGTTCTAAATGACATTCACCAACTATGTACAGAAACCAATATTGAGGAAAATATCAATCTTGCTGTATGGAGAATCAATGAATTTTACCCTCTATCATTTGAACCCGGTGAAACAGAAATTGACAGATACAATAAATTTTGCAAACAAATTGACTCAATTTTGAATTATGAAACATTAGATCAAGTATCCTTTAATGATTCCTGTGGTTTATCTTGTGTATTTACACATATAAAAACAAATTTATATCACAATCGAATAGTCGCACAATGTGATGATCTATTATTAGACCCTGCATTGCTAGCCATAGAATTTAGGGCTTGGAAACAATATGCAGATCAAGAGCGAAAATTTATACTTAATAAGCTTGCGGAAGAAGAGGCTGGATCAGGGCGAGATATAGAATTTTATAGAGTAGTGGATGAAAGCAGAATACAATATTTACAGGCTTTATTAAATATTTATTTCTCTTTAACTGTTGATCAATATCACTCTAAAAACCAATTTGGTTTTATATCCAATAGTTTATTGAATAAAGCTTTCAACGACTACAAACAATCTATCTCATTCACCTATAAAAAGGATGTTGAGAAATCATATATAAGATGGAAGCAATGGATGGCACAAAGAGATAAAATCTCTCATACTCTTTCTGGCAAATTGAAAACTGTCTATGATAATTCTACCAATATCATCAAGCGCAATAAGCTAATTCAATTCAAAAATAGATATGACCCGATGTGGCTGTGGAGAAAGTAGTTGGTTAAACATGCTTCTGTCTGATGATTGCACAGATAAAGAATTAACCAATTTCGATTTTACAAAAAAATGGGACGAATACACACACAATTAATGATATTTACGACAAAAATTCAATAAAGATGGCAACCCGCAGAACTACCCCCTCATGGATCACCTCATTACAGTCTGATGAAGTCTTTGTATTCGGTAGTAACCTACAAGGACTTCATGCAGGGGGTGCGGCTAAATTAGCGATGCAATGGGGAGCCGTCTGGGGACAAGGAGTAGGATTACAAGGACAAACCTATGCTATCCCTACGATGCAAGGTGATGTAGATACCATCCGGCCCTATGTCGATGAGTTTATATCCTTTGCGGGATTACATCCTGAATTGAAATTTCTAGTAACTGAAATAGGCTGTGGTATAGCAGGATTTTCAGTAGAAGAGATAGCACCTCTATTTAAAGAAGCTATAACAGTAGATAATATCTATTTACCTGAAAAGTTTTGGAACATCTTAGGTTAAGACACTCATTTACTTCTAGATTTTATAAATCTAAGTGTATAGATTAAATCTCCCTCTATTTGACAGATTTTAGTATCTTTTGACAAATAGACATACAATACACTCAACAACTACTTGCGTTTATATACAAATTTAGAAGTAAGCGCTCCCGCTGACGAACTTTCCGTTATAATTACAAGCTCTGTGGCAGTCAATGTTTCAACCTTACTTAAAGTTGCAGACGCACCAGTAGAAAGTTTTTGAGTCGAAGCATCATAAGAATATGGAAGAGTGGTTATTAGTAAATCATAATGATATTCTATCAGCTTTCCTGCATCTGTGAATTCACACACAAGTTCGTTGGATTCATATGTAGACCCAAAAATCCAACTCTCCCCACGAAAAGTATCCTGACGAACAGCTTCCCATTGACCAATCAATAAATTTTGAGGTGCCCCGTCTTGATCTTTGTTACAGCTGACTACTCCTGCACATAGAATCAATACAAAAAGAAAAATTCTTCTCATATTACCACTAAGTTTATTGAACGTTAAACTAATGATAGTTCACAACTATTAGTAAATATATATAAATCATATGAGATACACCATATATTTATAAAAAATCTCTTTCACATACACACATAGTGATTATATTATATAGCGACTATGTGTGTATCTTCATTACAATTTAGACGGGTTTGTAGTGACGGGTTTTGCAGGGGTAGTAGTTTTCTTAGCTGGGGTTCTGTAAGGACAAACGCCATTCTTGTGCAGATGTGCAGGATAACCTCCACAATGATAATGATAGCTTCCTAATCCACTAACATTTCTGGTATCTCTATGGCCTCCACTTCCATCGGTGCGACCTGAATGGGCTGAAGCAATAAAACCTAGAGATATAATAGCTACAAATAAACCCATGAACTTTTTCATAAGTATTCTTAAATGGTTAGTTCTTAAAGATAAAGAGAATTATTCAAATAATGCAATTTTACATTGCAAACAATACACACTTAGTTAGCCTTATTCATAGGACTATGTATGTATTCTATCTTTCACTCCCTCTAAATCACTAACCCAATAGACAATCAATCCCATAAATAAGTAATATCATTACAGTTATTACTCCTTCTAGTAGTTAATGAAATAGAACTGGATCGATCTATTTATCTATATAACAGCAAATTTCCTATTCAATTAGAGGTATCTTGCAAAATTTCAGCCCTAATTATTCATTATGCAGCTTTAATTTTAGATAGTAGGTCGGGATTAAGGTTGGTTGGCTCCCATTTCTCTATGCTTAAAGTCGGTGCAACTCCTATACAGCGTGAAAATTCCTCGATCATGACATGAACGATGTAGTTTTGATACTCCGGTATGGTGACGATAGAATCGTGGATGGTGAAGATGGGCACTTGCTGATTCATTTCTTCCCAAATCCTTTTACAGCACCTATGTAATATGATAGAACTCTCAATAGATTGTAGCAGGCAGGAAAGGCGATTGTGTTGCTTCTCCATATCCACGCCGGGAAACTCCGTCTTAATCAACCGGAAAAGTTCGGACGCCTCAGGAAATAACTCTTTTTCAAACATTTGTCGCATTTGGCAAATGACAGTATCTTTGTGAGAGCCATGGTTGCGAGAGAAAAGTAAATGAAACATCAGGGTCTTGGCATCTTTACGTGAAATAGGTTCTGCAAGCCCATCTATGCGGGAATTTGCCACCTCCGCAATCTTTTCGTACATACCCCCGGAAGAAACCAACCGGAAAAACTCATCGAAACTTTCAGGATTGACCTCGTCGAAGAATTTTCCTATCATAATGGGTAGGGACGGGGGTGTATGTAGTGTGGTAGTTATATTATATGGTAATGTATGTATGGATATGGGTAAAGGGGAATTTTCTTGCCAAAACTCCGGCTTTAATATCAAACAGGCCAGATAGGGCTGGCAGTTCTTGATATCAATGCTTACAAGGGGCTGCCCGTCATAATTCAAAAATTTGCGGTAATCCTTCTGTAGATTGGTTAATACTGAATGCAGACGATGAATATTCGTGTCTATGTGAGGCTCATAGTGATGAAATCTAATCTTGCCAATGTTCCTGATGGCTGCCTGATATTGTGTAATGGGGAATTTCAGACCGCCTGTATCACTATTTCTATCCCAACTGGCCCTACTGCTATCCTGCATTTTCATCTCTTTAATGGCAAAAGCATACTGCTCGGCAAGGGAATCAATAGATAACTTCTGCTGCTCGTACCAGTGGAACAGGTAGGGATAGGCTGTTTTGTCGTCGGAACCATCGTACTGAACGACCCTATCCGCATATTTGCAAGGAGTCGAACGGGTAGTAAAAGGTTGCCCCTCATACCTGGCTGCCCACTTGTAACCTCTGGATTTTTCACCGGGGATATAGCCCTTTCTGCAAACAAGGATACCTGTTTTTATCAGGTAATCCACGTATAGTTTAATATCCTTGATACCATCCCGGACTGTAGCCATGTGGATAGGAACGAAGCCGTCAGCATCGATAAGATCCCCGTTTCTGGCGGGAATACTGCTCAACAGACCAAGGAAAAATAGTGCTTTATCCTGAACAAAGGGATGTTCAACGCCGAAACCATACCGATCAGGATTGTACTCGGATAAATGGGCGGCAAAATCAAGGTTGACAGGTAACGGAATGAACTCATGATGCCCTTTCTCTGCTAAGATGAGGCAGAAATTTTGTGTTTTCTGCTGTTTATGCTTGAAAAATTTAGAGAAAAATTTTTGAATAATCCTCAATCTCATAATACATATACTATTAATAACCAATACATATAACACCTGCACTACCCCATTATGATAGGAAAAATACACGGATAGTCATTAAAATTAACAGTAACTAAGTGTGTATAATACGCAAATAACTCCAAATATTTCTATATTCGCAATGATATAAACATTCGACTAAAAATTTACACATATGTCACGAGAAAAAATGCCCGACAATCTACAAGATTTTACAACCATGTATTTGCAAAAACCTATTCAGAAAATTATCGAAGAGTTATATACTCTCAAGGTTAAGAATCGGGAGTTAAAAGCTCTCAATCTGAAACTGGCAAAATATGATCCTACTCTACTCAAAGAAGAGATTAAACGACTACGTGACATAGAAAAGAAATACAATAAAATCATGGCATTTGCTGCAAATGCTGACGCAGAATAGGCAACACAGGAATCTAATTATAGCTATCTCAATAAGATAGCTATTTTTTTGCATTTAATAATAATCCGGAGACATTACACACTTAGTCGTTAGAATTAACAGCGAATATGTGTGTATTCTGCAAATTTTCAAGGCAAAAATAAATTTGCAGATTTTATCCTTAGACAATAGATTAAAGGATCAATTCACTCTTTACAAACCGATACAATATAGTCTATAACCACCCCACTTTATACCGGCACTACCCCATTATGATAGGAAAAGTTAAAAGAGGACTATTCGTTTAAAAATTCTATGCGGGTAAATTTTCAAATTTTACTAAGTGGATTTGAGCGCTCCCTACTCCACC
>ERZ791915.796-NODE-796-length-28505-cov-4.321863_pt1 | contig 28505 bp, 25 predicted proteins | sample MGYA00510139_ERZ791915 | MGnify/ENA primary metagenome ERZ791915 (study PRJEB30046, sample SAMN00792117) | human gut metagenome | study: EMG produced TPA metagenomics assembly of the A metagenome-wide association study of gut microbiota in type 2... | reverse complement strand
TCTATACGAATACGTTCAGATATGGTAAGATGATGATAGCTCATTATGAATTTTCTTTTCGTGTAGGTTTTGTGTGGTAACTTTATTTTACACGAGAATTCATAATGAGTTTTTTATTTTTCTAGTGTTGCATTTCATTATACAATCCATCATATATAAAATAATAGGTATAAAAGCTAAATCTATATATTTTCAAATATATCTTTTATTTTAATCACTAAATTATCACAAATAGATACTTTTATATCAGTGTAAATAGTAAGCTTATTTTTATCGTCATTCGCTAAAGCATCATTTTCAGCTATTTCTTCATCTGTGAAATATACATAAACATTGTCTAAATAAAATCGACCATTATTATTTAAATATACTTCTACAGATTTATCTACAGTATTTACTATCCAGTATTCTTTTACGCCAAATTTTTCATAAATATCTTTTTTTATTCCTTTGTCATTTTTGGCTGTAGATGGAGACAAGACTTCTACTACTAAATCTGGAGCACCTTGTATATTTAAGTCAGTGATAATATCTTTATTACATATAATCATTACATCAGGAATAAAATGATTTTTTTCATCTAAATATACATCTACACCATCGGCAAAAGCTTCACATTTTTTACCTTTTAAATATATACTAAATTCTCTAAAAATATTACCCAATGCCCTACTATGAGCTATTCTAGGACGTGGCGACATCATAATAATTTTTCCGTCAATTAGTTCAAAACGTTCCTTATAATCATCAGTATATGCAAGATTACTCATATTAGTCACCTCTTATTAAAATAAACTTCCTAATGAACTAAGAACCTTATTAGTAATAGCTCTTTGATGAGCTGTTTTATTTATTTTGGGTTGTATTCTTTATTGCTTTTTGTTCTTTATATTCAGCTAATTTTTTATCACGTCCTACAAGTTCTGAACTTCTATCACGTATTGTTTCTCCTAAAGTTGAAGGCATGATTATTTCTTTTATTTTATGCTCATTACCACTAGCTGTGGGTATTGAATGATTATTTTCATAAATAGCATATTCATGAGCAGAATATTGATTATCTTTATAGAAAATTTCTATATGTTCTAACATAAATATATTTTTTGCTGGTCTAATCAAACAAATCCATAAATCTGTACTATCTGTTACAGGATTGTATTTAATAGTTTCTTTATCTATATATGTTGTATATTCATTATCAGAAGATATCCAAAACCATCTATTTTCATTTATATTTTGAGCAAAAGCTGTAGATATAAATATCATTAAATTTAAGATACATATTATACATATTTTTTTCATGGTATCACCTATTATTATAATTCTGTTTGATATTTGATATTTTTATCAGGTGTTTGTATATTAGTTATTATTACATTAGTTGTAGTATTGGAAAATACTTTTATTAAGTTTTTATCTTTATCTATAAATGGGTTTAATTCAAAATTTGAAGTTATAGTATTTTCTTGATTAGGTTGCATTACTATATTGTCAGTAATAGTTTTTTCATAAACAATATTATTATTATTGTCTATAAATTGTATCTGGATATTATTTATAGTTATATTTTGATTAGTTAAATTTTTCAAAGGGACATAAACAACGACTTTTCCATCAATTAAGCCAAATATATTTTGAGTTTGTAAATTAGCTTTTACATTAGCCATATTAATAGAAATATTTTGTGATATTTCATCAGATATTTGTTTATTTATTTCATCTAGTTTTTCTTTGGTAGCTTGAGTATATTCTTTGATAAATTCATCTAAATTTACAAAAGTATCAATTCGCCATGTGCCATCTTCTAATTTTGCCATACCGATTTTTAAAGTGAAATTTTTATCTGTTTTATTATCATAAAGAATTATATCAACAGTTGCACGATTTCCATTTGTTTCTGTATTTGCAATGTCTTTAAATTCTAGTCTAGTATATCCTTTGATTTTATTTTCATTTTGTTTTTCGCTATTAGCAATTTTATTATTTGTCTTATTCGTTTCAAATGGATTAGTCATGTTAAAATTGCCATCACGAACATAATTAATAAATCCGTCTTTTAAAGATTTAACTATAGCTGGTTTTACTGTTTGAATTATTCCTTGAATAAGAGGATTATTCATATCATTAGTGGACATTTCTTGGGCTAAAAATCCATCTATTGCTTGAGTACATAAAGCTTCAGTATCGACATGTTTTTCAAAAGTTACTACATCATGATTTTGTACAGATTCTTGTATAAGTTTCAAACTATATTGAGGTGTTTTTACCCAATAGAAAAAATAAAATGCACACCCTGCTAAAATTAATAATACTATTAATCCTATAATTTTATATATTTTTTTATTATTTGTAGATTGAACTTCTGAATTAGTTTCTTCCATGATAAAATGCACTCCTTTAAATAAAAATTTTTATAATCAATATGATTAAAATAAGAAGTTATTATTGAATTTATTTTTTAGGTGTTTGTTTAATAAAAATAATTCTATTTTGAAAATAGTATTTTTGAAATACATCTTTTCCTAATACTTTGATTAAGTTAGTAACTTCTTGTCTGTAATGTTTTTCATCATAATAGAATATCTTTACTGTAGAGGTATCTTTTTTTAGAACATTATTTATAATTTTTTCTAATATTTCTTTGTCGCTTTCATCCAATGAATGACCATGTATATATACTGTATCAAAATCTGCATAGTTTTCAGAGTCCGTAGAGTCTAGCCAACTAACATATTGATAGTCAGTCTTTTTATATATACGTTGAAAATATTTTTTAAAATATACAGTATCAACAATTTTATTTGCTGTATCTTCTGTTAAGGTTTCATTTATACCTAATACTAGATTATTTTTATTTAATGAGCCATGAATAAAATCAATTTTATCATCATCTATGTCAGAATATATTTTTCTAAATGTATCAGTATAGTTGAAGCTTAAAACATGTGTTATTTTATAATCAATGTCAGAAATATCTTTAGTTTTTGTGAGATTAGAAATATCTTGTTCTAATAAATAATCTCTTAACATATTTGTTAATTCATTTAAATCTTTTTCAAGGATTTTAATACTAATATTATAATGTTCATTAATGTATTTATAATAATTATTACCAATAATAAATGGAAATAAACAATTTTTAAAGTAATAACTTGATTTAGATTGTATTTTTTTTATAGTAGTGTATTCATCTCCACTATAATAGCTCATATTATCAATAAAATTATTAATGTTAATTTCTTCTATTAGACTTATTATTTTTTTTAATTCAGTTTCAATATCTATCCAATTATTACCTTGTAATTTATTTTGTTTATATTCAGTTATTAGATATGATAGTAGTTTATTATTTTTGATAATATATTTATTATCGTTTAAAATAATTTCATTTTTAGAAGCAGCTTTTTTATCAATAACATCAAAAAAATCTGTATATTGAGTTTTTAAGCCATGTTCTAAATCAAAACCATTTCCTACTATTAAAAGATTACTTTCAAGCGAAAATTCAAATTTTAAATTGTAACTAGGTGGATTGTGAATAAAACTTTGTTCTACTGTGTCTTTAAAAATATTTATATCATTTGATATAAGATTTTGAATGATGTTTTCTTTATTTTCACTGTTACATATATTTTTTATTTCTATATAAGTTTTATTTACTGATTCATTTGAAGCAGAAAATATATGAGAATCATCAACAATATTAGATAATTTATTTTTTAATTTATTGTATGCTTGTAGTGGCAAATTATATACAGTAATATCCAAAATATTTCCTCCTTAAATAAATTTATAAAAATAGAGTTTATAATTATAAGTATATATGATAATTATTTTTTATGTCCTAATTCTAGAAATTAGATAATATATTGTTTATCAATATCACTAGAATAGGACATCAATTCAGATGAGAATTTAGTGGTTATGTTTTTTGTACATATTTGGGAAAATGTTCTGTCAGCAGTATTATAAGAATGGTTTTTAAGTTTTTATCAATATAAATTATACAATTTTTATTTGTATTTTTGAATATATAAATTTATCAATGCTTAATTTATAAGGATTATGTAGTTTCAAAGGGATAATATATATTTAGATTAATTGATAATAAAATATTAATGTTGTAAACTTTATTATAAGTATAGTAATACGCTAATTTTTATATGGGAGTGTATTTTATGATAGTTGAATTGACAGAGGAAGATATAAAATTTAAATATATAACACCAGCGATAGAAAATGTTGGTTGGGATAAAGACAATGTATTTTATGAATACTATATAACAAATGGAGCTGTGCAAGTACGAGGTGATAAGGTAACACGAGGAAAACGCAAAAAAGCAGATTATGTACTGACTTATGGTGTGAATAAAAAACCATTGGCGATTATAGAAGCGAAGAAAATGAATTATTCTATAGGGCATGGTATGCCACAAGCTATGGAATATGCTCAAATGTTAGATGTAAAATTTGCTTATTCTTCAAATGGAAAGGGTTTTATTGAATATGATTTTTTCACAGGGAAAACAAGAGAGATAAAATTAGAAGAATTTCCAACACCTGAACAATTATGGAAGCGTTATATTGAGGGTGAAAAATTGGATAAAGATATGCTCAGCGTTGTACAAGAAGCATATTATGTTGATCCACTGGCAAATAAAAAGCCTAGATATTATCAACAAGTAGCTATTGATAGAACTGTTGAAGCTGTTGCTAAAAATCAAAAACGTATTTTGTTAGTGATGGCAACAGGTACGGGAAAAACATATACAGCATTTCAGATTGTATATAGACTTATTAAAGCGAAAAAGGTAAATCGTGTACTTTATTTGGCTGATAGAAATATCTTGATAGATCAGACTATTGTACAAGATTTTAAACCATTTGAAAAAGTCATAACGAAAATAGAAAATAGATATTTAGATAGTTCCTATGAAATTTATATGAGTTTATATCATCAATTTATTGGTGAAAATGGTGAAGAAATTTTTCGTGCATTTAAACCAGAATTTTTTGATTTAATAATTGTAGATGAATGTCATCGTGGTAGTGCCAAAGAAGATTCACAGTGGCGAACTATTTTGGAATATTTTAATAGTGCAGTACAAATAGGTCTTACAGCGACACCGAAGGAAACAAAAGAAGTAAGTAATATAGCTTATTTTGGTGAACCTATATATACTTATAGTTTAAAACAAGGTATAGCTGATGGCTTTTTAGCACCATATAAAGTTATTCGTGTGAATATAGATAGAGATAGTGAAGGCTGGAGACCGTATAAAGGACAATTTGATAAAAATGGTCTGCAAATTGAGGATAAATTATATTTAGGAAAAGATTTTGATAAAAATTTAATTATTGATGAACGTACCCAAGAAGTAGCAAAGCGTATTACAAAATGGTTAAAAGAAAATGGTAGATATAGTAAAACTATTGTTTTTTGTGTGGATATAGAACATGCTGAAAGAATGAGGCAAGCACTTATAAATGAAAATAGCGATATCATGAAGGTTAATCCTAAATATATTATGCAAATAACAGGTGATAAAAAAGAAGGAAAAGCTATGTTAGATTATTTCATTGATCCTAGTGAAAAATATCCGACAATAGTTACTACATCAAAGTTAATGACTACAGGTGTAGATGCTAAGACTTGTAAATTAATTGTATTAGAAAATAATATAAATTCTATTATTGAGTTTAAACAAATTATTGGACGTGGCACTCGATTAAATCCAGATTATGATAAAAATTATTTTACTATCATGGATTTTAGGGGAGTAACGAGATTATTTGCAGATCCTAATTTTGATGGTGATCCTATAGTTATTATTGAAGATGATGGAAAAGATGAAAATACAAGTACGAATACTACAGAAGAAACAGGCGAAGATATAGCAAGTGAAGATGGTGATATATTTACGCCACCAATGGTGCATGAAGGCAAAGTAAAATATCATGTGGATAATGTAGATGTAAATATAGTAAATGAACGTGTACAATATCTTGATGCTAATGGAAAATTAATAACAGAAAGCGTTGTTGATTTCACTAAGAAAAATGTTCGCAAGGAATATGCTTCTTTAGATGAATTTATTAATGCTTGGAGCAGTACAGCGAAAAAGCAAGTTATTCTTGAAGAATTAGCAAAGCATAATGTTTCTATAGATGAACTATATAAGGCTACAGGTAAAAATGATATAGATGAATTTGATTTAATTTTGCATATTGTTTATGATCAAAAACCTTTGACGAGAAAAGAACGTATTAATAATGTGAAAAAAAGAGATTATTTTGCTAAGTATTCGCCAGTTTGTAGAGAAGTATTAGATGCTTTGATGGAACAATATAAGAATGAAGGCATAAGAGAAATACAAAATCTTCAAGTTTTACGCAATAAAAATTTTGCTAAATGGGGAACTGCACCAAAAATTGTAAAAATGTTTGGCGGTAAAGAAAAATATTTTCAGGCAGTAGATGAACTCACAAGTTTAATCTATAATAATGAAATATCCGCAAATCAAGGAAATAATATATATAATCTATAAAAGGAGTACATGAATTAAACTATGAGTTTAGGAGCATTTGTAAAAAACATTCAAAATATAATGCGTGGGGATAGCGGTGTAAATGGTGATGCACAGCGTATCGAGCAATTAACATGGCTATTATTTTTAAAAATTTATGCCAAGAAGGAAGAAGACTGGGAACTTTTTGATGAGAATTATAAATCTATATTGCCAGAAGAATGTAAATGGGAAAACTGGGCAGTAGATGATGCAGATGGTAAGTCTTTAACAGGAGATAAGTTATTAGAATTTGTCAACGAAAAGTTATTTAAACAGTTAAAAGAAATAAAATTGTCAGCAGATGCTCCTATGAAGCATAAGATTTTAAGAGATGTATTTGTAAGCACCAATCAATATATGAAAGATGGTGTTTTACTACGTCAATTAATCAATGAAATCAATAAAATAGATTTTGATAATATCAAAGAATTGCACGCTTTTGGCGAAATTTATGAAACCATCTTGAAAAGTTTGCAAAGTGCAGGAAATGCAGGGGAATTTTATACACCTAGGGCAGTAACTGATTTTATCGTAGAAATGGTAAATCCAAAGCTTGGCGAAACTGTAGCTGATTTTGCTTGTGGGACAGGTGGATTTTTGACTTCTACATTAAATCATTTAGAAAAAAATATGAAAAATACAGAAGATAGAACACAGTATAATAATGCTATCTATGGTATAGAGAAAAAGCCTCTACCACATTTATTATGTGTAACAAATATGTTAGTGCATGATATAGATAATCCTGCTATTTATAATGCTAATTCTTTAGAACGTAATGTAAGAGAATATAAAGATAATGAAAAATTTGAAGTTATTTTGATGAACCCGCCTTATGGCGGAGCTGAAGGAGAGCAGATAAAAAACAATTTCCCAGCAGATTTACGCAGTAGTGAAACAGCAGACTTATTCATATCTTTAATTATGTATCGTTTGAAAGAAAATGGTAGAGCAGCAGTTATCATACCAGATGGATTTTTGTTTGGTTTAGATAATGCCAAAGTGGCTATCAAGAAAAAATTATTTAGTGAATTTAATGTGCATACGATTATTCGCCTGCCTGCTTCTGTGTTTGCTCCATATACATCTATTACTACAAATATTATCTTTTTTGATAATACAGGAACTACGAAAGAAACTTATTTTTATCGTTTGGATATGCCAGAAGAATATAAACATTTTTCTAAGACAAAACCAATGAAATTAGAACATTTTGCTGATTGTATAAAATGGTGGAATGATAGATACGATATTCAAGATGAGGATACTGATACTTATAAGGCTAAAGTTTATACATTAGAAGAAATCGTAAATCGTAATTATGATATAGATTTATGCGGTTATCCTACAGTGGAAGAAGAAGTCTTATCTCCAGAAGAAACTATTTTAGAGTATAAAGAAAAAAGAGCTACTTTGAATGCCAAGATAGATAAGAAGCTCCAAGAAATAGAAAATATTTTAGGGGTAAAATTATGTTAGCAGATAAATTAAGAAAATCAGTATTACAATCAGCTATACAAGGTAAATTGACAGAGCAATTAGCTACAGATGATAAAGTAGAAGATTTATTACAAGCGATAGAAGAAGAAAAAGAACTTTTAATCAAAGAAAAGAAGATAAAAAAACAAAAACCATTACCAGAGATAACAGAAGAAGAAATACCATTTGCTATACCTGAAAATTGGAAATGGGTAAGACTAGGCGAGATAACAGATTATGGAATAGGAAAATCTGTAAAATATGATAGTATACCAGTTGATAGTTTAATTATAGAATTAGAAGATATAGAAAAAAATACATTTAAATTATTAAATAAAAATAGAAAAAGAACGCCAAAAAGTTCTAAGAATAAATTTCAAAAAGGAGATATTTTATTTGGTAAATTAAGACCTTATTTGAAAAAGATTATTTTAATTGATGAAGATGGATTTTGTTCAACAGAAATAGTTCCAATATCTAGTTTTAATAAAATAAATCAGAAATATTTAATGATGGTATTAGTTAGTCCTAAAATAAATGAATTTATTAATAATCTTACATATGGTATGGATATGCCGAGATTAGGTACAACAGATGCAAGATTATTATTAATACCATTACCACCATTAGCAGAACAAAAGCGTATAGTAGAAAAGCTTGATAATGTTTTAGCTAATATAGACGAATTAAAAGCTAATGAAGAAAAATTATCTATACTGCAAAAGAATTTCCCTGATAAGTTAAAAAAATCTATATTGCAATCAGCTATACAAGGAAAATTGACAGAGCAGTTAGCTACAGATGATAATGTAGAAGATTTATTAAAAGCGATAAAAGAAGAAAAAGAATGCTTAATCAAAGAGAAGAAGATAAAAAAACAAAAACCATTGCCAGAGATAACAGAAGATGAAATACCATTTGCTATACCTGAAAATTGGAAATGGGTAAGATTAGGTGAATTAGGTGATTATAAAAAAGGTCCATTTGGTAGTGCTTTAACTAAAAGTATGTTTATAGCAGATAGTCATGAAGCTGTGAAAGTTTATGAACAAAAAAATGCAATAAAAAAAGATTGGAAATTAGGTAATTATTTCATAGATAAAAAATACTATGAAGAAAAAATGAAAGGATTTACTGTATTAAATGGTGATTTAATAGTGTCTTGTGCTGGTACAATAGGAGAGCAATATTTCATACCAAGTGAAGCTAGAATTGGAATTATAAATCAAGCATTAATGCGTATACGCATTTATAAACCAATAAATAAAAGATTTTATTCTATTTTATTTAATTATGTTATTAAATTGAGTTCAATAAGGTTAAAAGGATCTGCAATAAAAAATATTTTACCTTTTGAAGTTTTAAAAAATATTGTAGTACCATTACCACCATTAGCAGAACAAAAGCGTATAGTAGAAAAATTAGATAAGCTTTTAGCTGATATAGAAGAATTAAAGATATAAGTCTGTTTTTCTAATTTGTACGATAATAATAAGTTTTGTGTTGCAAAATTTATGTAATATATTATACTAAGTATAGACGAAATCAAACTCATGATGACGCACAAAAGCCTTAGGAAGGGTCAGTTCCTAAGGCTTTTTTCATTGTTATGCTAATGCTAGAAAGTTAATTAAAATACAACTCTTGTTAAAGTTAAATAATATGCAAAACTGTTGCTGTGAAATCAACCGAAACATATTCAAATACAACTCTTGTTAAAGTTAAATCCATAGCGATACGCTGAAAGTTATTTATATTATCCGATTCAAATACAACACTTGTTAAAGTTAAATTTGTACTCTCTAGGAACAAATAAAAGGTGATATATAATTCAAATACAACACTTGTTAAAGTTAAATATCATTATGGTAATGATAGTCTACTGCACCAAAATAAATTCAAATACAACACTTGTTAAAGTTAAATTTTTATCTGGTGTTAAATAAGCACCATATTTCATAACATTCAAATACAACACTTGTTAAAGTTAAATTTACATCATCATCAATTTGGGTGCGACCATTCTATATTCAAATACAACACTTGTTAAAGTTAAATAAAAGAAAAGCTAGAAGGAAAAGGGTTGCAACAAGAATTCAAATACAACACTTGTTAAAGTTAAATAATAGAGAAGCTAGAGGAAAATCAAAGAGCATATATATTCAAATACAACACTTGTTAAAGTTAAATTAATTCTCTAAAAGGCGAAAAAGGCGATACTGGCGAGATTCAAATACAACACTTGTTAAAGTTAAATAGATAACGGCAGACCTAGGCTCTTAGGTGGTTTAGAATTCAAATACAACACTTGTTAAAGTTAAATTAATTGGTGCGGTTTATAAGAAAATTAAGAATGAAAATTCAAATACAACACTTGTTAAAGTTAAATAATACGTATTGATATTGGCTGTATGAAATTAAAATGATTCAAATACAACACTTGTTAAAGTTAAATTTACATCACGATTAAATATAAAGTCGACAGTATCTATTCAAATACAACACTTGTTAAAGTTAAATGTCTGCATATATTTAAGCATTAATTCAGCCATCATATTCAAATACAACACTTGTTAAAGTTAAATTATATAACGGTTTAATTTTTGTTACCAATACTCTAAATTCAAATACAACACTTGTTAAAGTTAAATGCGTGATGAACAGGTATCGAACTTGATTATTTTGTATTCAAATACAACACTTGTTAAAGTTAAATCTTAGCGGATTGTGCAAACCAGCTAGAATATTTGCAATTCAAATACAACACTTGTTAAAGTTAAATAAATTAGCACCTTCGCCAATCTTTATGATTACACCTATTCAAATACAACACTTGTTAAAGTTAAATGTAGACCAGTTGTAACCATAAATAAAATACGTCCGAATTCAAATACAACTCTTGTTAAAGTTAAATCCAGAAATAAATCTTGAAAATAATGCACCATGTTATTCAAATACAACTCTTGTTAAAGTTAAATATATATATATAAGGAAATGTATCAAATTTGAATTCAAATACAACTCTTGTTAAAGTTAAATAGAAAAATTAAATCATCATCTAGGAGGTATGCAGCAATTCAAATACAACTCTTGTTAAAGTTAAATATCTAAACAAGATTATGCAAATGCTCAACAAAGTAAATTCAAATACAACTCTTGTTAAAGTTAAATCTTCAAATATAGGTTCAAAACCTTCTGCTGCACCAATTCAAATACAACTCTTGTTAAAGTTAAATTACCATTTCATTATCTAAGTCTGTATAACCGAATAATATTCAAATACAACTCTTGTTAAAGTTAAATCTAAATATCTTGGATTAACTCAAACAGGATATTCAAATTCAAATACAACTCTTGTTAAAGTTAAATGCTAGAAAAATTAATCCTTATGGTTTTTATTATACTATTAAAAGTATTAATGGACAAGGATTTTAGTTATTTTTTACCAGCAATAATGAGATTTGAAGGGATTTAGTGAAAATGTTTATTTATCAAGGATTAGCGAGATTTTTATTGATTTTGTTTGGTAAATTTTAGATAAAAAAAGTATCATCTTAATTTTAGTTTTGAACTATTTAAATCAAGATGATACTTTTTATTTATTGAGAGTTTTGGAGGGCTTTGTCTAGGATTGTTTCCATAGTATGCCAGCTGAGTACGGCACATTTTACACGAGCTGGCATTTTGGATATATTTTTAAAGGTAAGAGCTTCATCTAAAGGGGCAAGCTCTGTTTCATCAGTGATTGTGCCTTGAACCATGCCGATGAATAAACGACATAATTCTTTAGCTTTGTCGATTGGTTGATCAAGCATTAAATCAATCATGATATCTGTGGAAGCTTGAGAAATAGCACAACCTGAACCTTGGAAACTAGCATCTTCAATAATATTGTTATTGAGTTTTAAGGAGAGCGTGATTTCATCACCGCAATTAGGATTGATACCATGTTGGTGATGTGTAGCATCTGCTAGTGAACATTTATTATTAGGGTGAAGGTTGTGTTCAGTTAAGATTTCATTGTAAAGATTAAACATCGTATCCTAAATAACTCCTTACTTTTTTTATTTGTTCAATGAATTGATAAACATCTTCTTTTGTATTATAGAAATAAAAGCTTATGCGATTTGTTGATTGTGCATTTAGATATTTTAATAATGGATGAGCACAATGATTGCCTGCACGAAGAGCAATATTTCCATGATAATCGACAAGTGAAGATACATCATGAGGGTGAATATCTTGAATATTAAAGCTCAATACACCTTTATGTTTTTTATAGTCTGGTGAGCCATAAATGGTGATATAAGGCAATTTAGATAATTCTTCCATGGCGATTTTCATTAATTTTTCTTCTTGTTGTTCAATATAGGAAAATCCTACTTGATTTATATATTCGATAGCGGCTTTTAAAGCTATTGCTCCAGATACGTTAGGTGTACCAGCTTCAAATTTTTCTGGAAGTGGGGCAAATGTAGCATCTTGTTCGGATACTGTTTCGATCATTTCGCCACCGCGTAAGAATGGAGGCATTTGCTCAAGTATGGATTTTTTTCCATATAAGACGCCAATTCCCATAGGTGCTAACATTTTATGACCGGAGAATGCGTAAAAATCGCAATCTAAATCTTGGACGTCTGTTGCCATATGAGGAGCACCTTGAGCACCATCAACAATGGCGATAGCACCTACTTCATGAGCTTTTTTTATTATAGCTTTTAAAGGAGTGGCAACGCCTAAGACATTTGAAACTTGAGTGATAGAAACTATCTTTGTTTTAGGTGTGATTTTTGTTTGAATTTCTTCATCAGAAATAATGCCTTCATCATTTATATACATATATTTTAATGTAGCTTTTTTTAATTTTGCTATCATTTGCCATGGTAGTATATTGCTATGATGTTCAAGAATGGAGATTACGATTTCATCACCTTCTTGGATATTTTCCATGCCGTAAGTGTAGGCAATTAGATTTAAGGATTCAGTAGTATTTCTAGTGAAGATAATCTCACAATCTTCGTTAGCATTGATAAATTGTGCTACGCTATGGCGAGCTTGTTCGTATTCACTTGTAGCAGTAGCACTCAATTTATAAAGACCACGAAGGGGATTTGCGTTTTGAGATTTGTAATAATTTTCTAGGGATTTTATCACACTTAGTGGTTTTTGCGTAGTAGCAGCACTATCTAAATAAACGACAGGGTTTGCTTTATCATTTAATATAGGGAAATCTTGGCGAAAATTAGTTTTCATGATAGAAAGCCTCCTGTTGATAAGTGGAAATATAAGCGTGAAGTTCTTCTGGTAAATTTGTTGTGATTAATTGAAGTTTGGAGTCAATTTGCATTTGGCGAATTTGTCTTTCATTTAAGCCACGAGTTTGCAGGTAAAATAATTGCTCTTTATCCATTTCACCGATAGAAGCTGAGTGATTGCCTTCGATATCATCTTCACCGCAGAGAATTAGAGGAATTGATTTATTGTGGATATCTTCATCAAGTAATAATACATTTTCTGCTTCTGTACCTATAGAACCTTTACAACCTTGTTTAAAATCTAAAGTTGCACGATGTGTTTTTTGGGCGTTATGCATTAAGATACCATTTGTCGTTAAATTAGTTTTGGTCTTTTGACCTTGAATATTGACAATATAGTTCATATCGAGCATTTGATTTTTAGTAGTTAAATAATCTGTTTGGAAATCTAGTTGTGCATTATTTTGTAGTAAATCAATATTTGCACCTAGATAATTTTTATTTGCACCTAAAGCAATTTGTTGAATGGATATACGAGCATTTTCTTGAGCAAGTGTTCCGATATCATCAAAATTAAAATAGTCTTTGCCGAGTGTTTGCAGTTGAATTATTTTAACTTGAGCATTTTTTTCAGCGAAAATCTTTGTACTGCTCGCATGAAAACCTTGATTATGATAAGGAGAGTTGTAAACGATAATTATAGTAGCTTGGCTATTTTCTTGAGCGTAAATATAATTATCATCAATCAAATCAAGATTATCGGTTAAATCATAAATGAAAATTAAAGGTTTTTGGGTAATTGTATTTGCTTTGATAGTGAAATAGTTTTTATTACTAGCATTATTTACTACAAAATCATCAGCATCTGAGCCGATACCAGTAGTGATATGAGGAAAGTCGGCAAAAGCTATATCTTTTTGTGAAGTTAAGGAAATATTTTCCGTGGAATTGATGATTTGAGGTTTGAGGGGAGTTAATTTATCTATATTATCATAAGATATAGTTGTATCATTTAATTTTAACCAACGCCATGTTGGCATTGGTAAACTATTTGCATGTTCAATTTTTATATTCATAGTCATATCTCCTTTTAGCCAATGGCGCCTTCCATTTCTAATTGAATTAAATGATTCATTTCTACAGCATATTCTACTGGTAATTCTTTGGATATTGGATTAGCAAATCCGTTTACAATCATAGCACGAGCAGCGGCTTCACTTAGACCTCTACTCATGAGATAAAATACAGCTTGATCACTAATGCGACCGATTTTGGCTTCGTGTCCGACACTAGCTTTATTTGTACGCACGTCCATTGCTGGAATTGTATCTGAACGAGAAATATTATCTAGCATTAAAGATTGGCAAGAAACTAGGGCTTTACTGTGCTGTGCTTGTTTGGCTACAACGACAGAACTTCTAAATGTACTAGCACCACCATCTTTAGAAATGGATTTTGTGTTGATTAAAGAAGATGTATGAGGAGCATTATGCACCATCTTAGCTCCTGTATCGAGGTTTTGTCCTTTACCAGCAAATGTAATTCCTGTAAATTCTGCTTTGGCATTTTCACCTGCAAGAATTGTCATTGGATAAAGGTAAGAGATATGAGAGCCAAATGAGCCAGAAATCCATTCCATAGTAGCATTTTTACCTACTTTTGCTCTTTTTGTATTGAGGTTATACATATTTTTTGACCAGTTTTCGATTGTGGAGTAACGCAATTTTGCATCATCAGCGACGAATAATTCTACACAGCCAGCATGTAAATTAGCTACATTATATTTAGGAGCGGAACAGCCTTCAATGAAGTGAAGGTCAGCTCCTTTATCTACGATAATCAATGTATGTTCAAATTGCCCTGCACCTGCTGCATTTAGACGAAAATAAGATTGAAGTGGAATATCCACTTTTACTCCAGGTGGTACATATACGAAAGAGCCACCAGACCAGACTGCACCATGTAAGGCTGCAAATTTATGATCGCGAGGTGTTACAAGTTTCATAAAATGTTCACGTATCATAGGCTCGTAAGGGCCTTTGAGAGCAGTTTCGATATCTGTATAAATTACGCCTAGTTTGGCAACTTCTTCTTTGAGATTGTGATAAACGACTTCAGAGTCGTATTGGGCACCGACACCAGCTAAGGATTTTTGTTCAGCTTGGGGAATACCTAATTTATCGAAAGTGTCTTTGATATCTTCAGGTACATTTTTCCATGAACCTTGCATATCAGTATTTGGTTTTACATAAGTTACGATATTGTCGATATTTAAATCATCAATAGATGGTCCCCATGGTGGTACATCTAAGTTGTGGTAAATTTTTAAAGAACGCAAGCGAAATTCACGCATCCATTCAGGGTCATTTTTTTTAGCAGATAATTCTTCTACGATTTTTGGCGTGAGACCTTTTTTGAGACGATAAGCATCTTTTTCTGCTTTTTTAAAATCATAACGATTTTCTACACGTTCAGCAGTTTGATTTATATATTCATTTTGTCTTTTTTCTGCTTCATTCATGATTTTATTCTCCTTGTCCAGTGATAAAAGGTTCATAGCCTTCTTCATTAATGATTTTTATTAAAGAAGCATCTCCTGTTTTGATGATTTTTCCATTGATTAAGATATGAACATAATCAATATGGAGATATTCAAGGATTTTGCTATTGTGAGTGATGATTAATAAAGATTTTTGGTCATCTTGTTGGAATGTCTGTATACCGCGAGAAACAGTTTTTACAGCATCAACATCAAGACCAGAGTCTGTTTCATCTAAGATAGCTAATTTAGGATTTAGCATTAATAATTGAAGCATTTCAATTTTTTTGCGTTCGCCACCAGAAAATCCTACATTTAATTCACGATTGATCCATTGTTCATTGATACCGAGTGTCTTAGTAACAGTTTTTAATTTATCACGAAAAGCTTTTAGGCGGATTTTTTCTTTTGTTTCCATAGCAGTGCGGATAAATTGAGAGATAGAAACACCAGGGATTTCTATAGGGCTTTGGAAAGATAAGAATAATCCTTTTTGAGCACGTTCATCAGTTCTAGCAGAAGTGATATCTTCATCTTTGAAAAATATACTTCCACGGTCTACTTTATATTGAGAATTACCCATGATAACATTGCCTAATGTAGATTTTCCTGCACCATTAGGGCCCATTAAAATATGAGTTTCACCTTTATTTATATTTAAATTTAAATTTTGTAAAATTGTTTTATCTTCAGCACTAGCGTATAAGTCCGTAATATTTAAAAGAGATTTAGTCATGAAATATATCCTCCTATCCTACTTTTATAGTAGGTTTAAAGTTTATAAAAAATAATAGAGATAATTATTAATTTGTTTATTTATATAGTATTATAAGATTTATCTTTACTTAATTTACTATTATTTTAGTATGAATAATATGCAATGTCAAGCAAAATAATCGTTTAATCATATATTTTTGGTAGGATAATTTTAAGATATAATTGTTTATAAATTTAACTAGCTTAGATTTATATCAGTTAGATTGTATTATTATTATTTTAAATCTAGTTTATATATAGGAATATGATTTTGAAGGATTTTAGATTAAAAATGTATAATATATATTTTAATTAGTAAGTAAGGAAAGGAATGAAGGATAATGAAGTTTGTAAATTTTAAAATAGAAAATAAGAAATTGATAGGTGTTTTAGCAAATGATGAAGATGAGATAATAGCACTTAATGATTTATATGCAGATAAAACTTTTTGCTATATGCAAGATGTGATTGAACAATTAAATGAAGATGATATAAAAGATATACAGATAAAATTAGATGATGAAAATAATGATTTTAAGAGCTATAAATTGAGTGAAGTTAAATTATTATCACCAATAGAAAGACCAATACATGATATTTTATGTGTGGGTGTAAATTATCAAGATCATTTAGAAGAAGCTAGTGAACGTGCAAAAAATTTCAAGAAAACAAGTAATGATGCAGTTTATTTTGGCAAGCGTGCGATTAAAATAATCGGTACAAATGAAGATGTACAGGCTTGTTTGGATATAGATAATGCTTTAGATTATGAAGTGGAATTGGCAGTAATCATAGGTAAAACTGGTAAAAATATACCTGTGGATAAAGTAGAAGATTATATTTTTGGTTATAGTATTTTCAATGATTTTTCTTCACGTAGATTGCAATTAAAACATATGCAATGGTTTAAGGGAAAATCTTTAGATACTTATAGTGCTATGGGCCCTGTTATTTTGCATAAATCAGCTTTGCCATTTCCTGTAGAGGTGGATATAAAATGCAGTGTAAATGGGGAACTTCGCCAAAATTCAAATACAAAATTATTTTTAAATGATATACCAAAAGTAGTATCAGAATTATCACAAGGAATGACTTTAGAAGCAGGAGATATTATTGCTACAGGTACTCCATCAGGTGTGGGTATGGGATATAAACCAGGAAAATGGCTAAAATCTGGAGATGAAGTAGTTTGTGAAATTCCTCCAATCGGTAAATTAATAAATAAAATCAAATGATTTTGGGAAAAAGAGTAGATTTTAAAATCTACTCTTTTAATTTTGTGTTTATTGTGTAAAAAAGAAAAGACATTTAGCAATGTTTTTAATATATGAAAGCATAGTATTTATAAAAAAAAATATATATAATAGTAAACGTTTAACGAGTTAAATTACTTATTATTAGTAATAATAAGTACAGGGAATATAAATAAAAAAATAGTAAAGGAGATCATAACATTATGTTTAATATCAGAGTAATCATGTTGATTATGCTTAGTTTTGTATTGGGTACTTGTGAATATGTGGTTATTGGTATTTTGCCGAATATTGCAGAAGATTTGAATGTATCAATCACGCAAACAGGTTTATTGATTTCTGCATTTGCCATAGTTTATTCAGTGGGTGCACCTTTAATTACGGCATATCTATCAAGATTTCCTAGATATCGTACGGTTTTAAGCTTAATGTTTTTATTTACACTAGGTAATGTGGCTTGTATGTTAGCACCTAATTATCCAGTTATGTTGGCTTCACGAATATTTTTGGCAGCTGTATCTAGTGCTTTAATTTCAATGTCAATGACATTTGCTCCAGATGTTGCACCAAGAAAATACACTTCTTCGGTAATATCTTGGATTTTTGCTGGCTTTAATATTGCTTCAGTATTTGGTGTTCCATTTAGTATGTTTATCGTACAATTTGCAAGTTGGCGTGTAGCATTTGCTTTTATCGTTGTTGTTAGTATTCTATTGTTATTATTAATGATTAAATTTTTACCAACGAAAAACTTACCACCAACTAATAATATTATGGAACAATTAGTATTATTAAAAGATAGACGAATTCTTATGGCAGTAAGTGCAATGATTTTAAGTGGTTCTTCTGCATATTGTTTCTATACTTATTTATCCCCAATTTTATTAGATAAAATGGGCTTATCTGCTAATTTATTGACCTTAGCATTTGTTATCTTTGGTGTAGCGGCAATGATTAGTAATTTATTATCTCCTATGCTCAATTATTGGGGCGGTATGCGTATTTTATGGATGATATTTGCAGGACAAGCAATATTTTCTATTTTATTAGCATTTACTATGGAATCATTTATTTTAGGCAGTGTGGTTATTTGCTGTTTAGGTGTATTGATGTATTTATTAAACACACCAACACAGATGTATTATTTACAAGTGTCCAAGAAATTCTATCCAGGAACTTTAGCATTAGCAGGTTCACTTACATCATCTTCATATAATGTAGGTATTGCTGTAGGTTCCTTTGCTGGTTCGTTATCTGTTGATTTAGCAGGATTAAACAGCGTAGGTATCACAGGTGGGGTATTTGCTATTTTGGCTACAATCATAAGTTATTTATTAGCAAGTAGAATAAAAAGAGAGTATAAAGAAGTAATTGTAAGAGCAATGCGTATGTTAAATAAATAAAAAAGAAGGCTTTTCTTAGTAGTAGTGAAAATGATACTAAGAAAAGCCTTTTGTCATTTATTTAGATTTTTAATGATATTAATAGCGATTTCTTTGGCAGTGGAGCTTAATGCTTGAGGATTTTTAGGGTCATCTAAACGTACAGAATAATATGTTCGTTGATTATTGATCTCATAAAAACCAGTGAACCAAGCATCAGTATTTTCACCGTTTACTTTACCAAAACCAGTTTTGCCATAAATTTTTAAACCAGTATTGTTATCTTCATAAACTAACATTAATTCTTTTAGTTTAGCTAAAGCCATAGGATTTTCATTGGCAGAAAATAGGCGATTTAATAATTGTACTTGTTCTAATGGTGAAATCTTCAAAGAAGTTTCCAACCAAAATCCTTTTAAATCTCTAGGGTCATCATCTAAATCTGTTTTTCCGTCCCAATCAGAAATATCTTTATTGCCATAATCGAATTTATCGATATATTTTTGCATAGTATCTTGTCCAATTTCATCAATGACTTGGCGATAATACCAAACACAAGATGTTTTAAATGCTGTATCTAAATCAATATCTTTATTCCATGCATCATACCAGTAAATAGTGCCATTCCATTTTCGAAGAGAATTATTAGGGTCAATAGTCTTATTGTCTAAAGCTACATAAGTGGAGAAAATTTTGAAGGTGGAGCAAGGAGAAGATTGCTTGGTGCTTAATTCATCGTTATAAATATTATATGTATTTGTATCAGGTGTATAAAATACAGCCGTACCATTAATATTTTCAAAATAAGAAGATAAATCAATGGAATTTTTTGTTGTTTGAGTTGTTGGCATGGAAGTGTTTTGATTGCTTGATGAAGTTGAATTTTCAGCAGAGGTACAATTTGTAGCGAATAAACAAATTGTTATAACGCAGATGATTTTTACAAGTATTTTAAACATAAAAAAATCCTTTCTATAAAATATGATTTTTAAAATTATAACATAGATTTAAAAATTTTCAATAGATTATAGAAAGGATTTTTAATTATTTTATATTATTTATTTTATAGCAGTAACTTCATAGCCTGCTTCAACAATGGCATTAGTTATTTGCTCATCTGTAACATTTTGATTTACACGAATAACAGCATTTTTATCTTCAAGACTTACTTTTACATCACTGACACCATCTATTTTTTCCAGTGCTTCTGTGGCATGTCTTACACAGTGTTGGCACATCATACCTTCAATAGATATGATTTTTTCAGTTTGTTTTTCACTATTTTTGTGGAATAAATTATTTAATAATCCCATATTATCGTCTCCTTTTGATGTATTTAAATCTATTGCTTGGATATTTATGGCAGTAGATGAATTATCTTTATTTATGGATGAAGTTTGATAATTATTTTGGAAAAAACGCAAGCGAAGGGCATTAGTTACGACAAAAACGGAGCTAAAACTCATGGCTAGAGCACCAATCATAGGATTTAGTTTTAAACCAAAAGCAGTATAAAATAAGCCCATGGCAATAGGAATACCTATGATATTATAGATAAATGCCCAGAAGAGATTTTCACGGATATTTTTGATAACGGCTTTACTTAATTTTATAGCAGTTACTACATCTAGTAAATTGTTTTTCATCAAAATAATATCAGCGGAGTCAATAGCAATATCTGTACCGGCACCGATAGCAATACCAACATCAGCACGAGCAAGTGCAGGTGCGTCATTTATGCCATCACCTACCATAGCTACTTTTTGCCCTTGATTTTGGAGTTGACGAATTTGGGCTTCTTTATCTTGAGGTAATACATCAGAAATTATATTATTTTCTTCAAGATTTATTTGCTTAGCTATCTGTTTTGCTGTGAGTTGATTATCACCAGTCAACATATAGATATTGATACCGAGATTTTTTAATTCTTGAATAGCTTGAGGACTTGTTGCTTTAATTGTATCGGCGATAGCTATTAAGCCAAGAATTGTATCGTCTTTAGTGAAGTATAAAGGTGTTTTTCCTTGTTGGGCTAATTTATTACCTAGGGAAAATAGCTGTTCATTTTCAATATCATGAGCGATTAATAATTTTTGATTACCTGCAAGACAAATGGAATTGTCAATAATACCAGATAATCCTTGCCCTGCTATTTGTTTAAAATTTTCTACAGCTAAAGTTGATATATTGTGTTTATCTGCTACTTGAAGAATAGCTTCGCCTAAAGGGTGTTCGGATAATTTCTCTAATGAAGAGGCAATGGTCAATAATTGTTTAAGTGTTACTTCTTTTGAAGTATAAATATCTGTTACTTGAGGTTTGCCTTGAGTTATTGTGCCTGTCTTATCGAGAACAACTGTATTGATATTGTGAAGAGTTTCTAAAGCTTGGGCTGATTTGGATAAAATACCTAAACTTGCACCTTTGCCTGTGCCTACCATGATAGCTGTAGGTGTAGCAAGTCCTAAAGCACAAGGACAAGAAATAACTAATACACAGATACCTATAGATAAAGCAAATTCTAAACTTTCGCCCTTAAATAGCCAGATGATAGTGGCAATAATAGCGAGTGTTATTACAATTGGAACAAAGATAGCACTAATTTTATCAGCGATTTTGGCAATAGGTGCTTTGGAACTAGTGGCATCATCTACTAAATTTATGATTTGAGCTAAAGTAGTATTTTCACCAATTTTAGTAACACGCATTTTAAAATAGCCTGATTTATTGATTGTACCACCGATTACAGTTTGGTCAATAGTTTTATCACAAGGAATAGGTTCACCAGTGAGTGAAGATTCATCAATAACGCCATGACCTTCAATAATAATACCATCTGTAGGAATACTTGCACCTGCTTTGACGATTAGAATGTCATTTAGTTTTACATTATCAATAGAAATTTCTTGTTCTTGATTATTTTCTAAGCGAAGAGCTGTTTTTGGTGCTAAATTCATTAATTTGGTGATAGCATCAGATGTTTTATTTTTAGCTCTACTTTCGAGAAATTTTCCTAAGGTGATCAAGGTCAAAATCATACCTGCTGATTCAAAATATAAATCCATACTGAAATGATGAGCTGTAGATAAATCTCCATGACCTAAGGCAAAACTTATTTTATAAATGGCATAAATACCATAGATAATGGCAGCACTTGAGCCAAGGGCAATCAAAGAATCCATATTAGGTGAAAGTTGAAACAATGTTTTGAAGCCTACACTATAGTATTTGAAATTGACGAATACTATAGGAATTAATAATAAAAATTGAGTAAAAGCAAATGAAAGAGCATTTTCTGTACCTAGAAGTAAAGAGGGCATAGGTAAGGAAAACATATGTCCCATAGAAATATAAAATAGAGGTAACATGAAAATAATAGAGATAAATAAACGCTTTTTCATTTGTGTATGAATATCTTCTGCTTTATTTTCAATTTTTGTAGGACTTTGTTTGCTCAAAGATTGATTATAATGCAATGAAGCACCATAACCAGCTTTTTCTACAGCTTGAATAATTTCATTTGTGGATAATAATTTTTCATCAAATTCCACAACCATAGAATTTTTTAGTAAATTCACTGAGTGATTGATTATACCAGGTAATTTACCGACAGCTTTTTCTACTCTACTAGAGCAAGCCGAACATGTCATACCTGTGATATCAAAATGTTCTTTTTGCAAGAATATCACTTCTTTTCTTTAGGATATATAATTTATATATCAAGTATAATAAAAATGATAATTAATTTCAATATTTAAAGGGATTTTTCTGATAAATGTATTTTCGTTTAGATAATTTCTCCATCTTTTGGCACGAAGATATAATCGGTTAATTTATGTTGAGTGATAAATTCGCTTAATTGTTGACGGTTTAAAGTGGCATGACCTACAGTATCTAAATGACTAGCTATTATGTTTAAATTAGGAGCATATTGATGAAGTTTTAAAATATCATCAGTTCCCATGATGATAGAGCCACTATGTTCAAATTGGGCATCCGCACAGTTGATGATAATTTTAGCAGGTGCATATTGAGTAATAGCATTTTTAACAAAATCACAAAATATAGTGTCGCCAGCTAGATATAAAGTTTCTTCATCTTTATGTTGGAAAATAACCCCCATAGCTTCATAGCGTACACTCATGTTAAAATAATTACTCGTAAATTCAAAATATGGTAATGTTAGAGTTTTTATGCCATGTTGACAATCAATTTTATAGAGTTTGATATCATCAAATGAATTGCCTTCTTTTGTTAAAATTTCGATATTAGTAAAGCCATGATTTATCAATAATTGTTTATCAATATCATCTTGAACGTAGATTTTTAAATTTTTAGGTAGTGCCTGAACTGCAAATTCATCAAAATGGTCGATATGGTAATGTGTTAAAATTACAGCATCAATATTATCAATGATTTTGGAAATGGCAAAGGGTAAATCTACAAGAGGCCATTTAGTATTGGGATTAAAACATTTTGGTATTGGTGGATAAAAATTTTTAGGTGCAAACATTGGATCAATTAGAAATTTTTTATTGGCATAAGTTATGATTAAAGTAGCGTTGCGTATTTGTTGAATTTTCATTATAAAAATCCTTTCTGATATAGATTTATAAATTTGTTATAATAATATCACGGATAAAAATGTTTATGAAGAAGGTACTTTAAAGTATTATAGTTTCTTTAAAGATAGTAAAGAAATGGAAGAGGAGCAATATGGAAAAAGAATTATTACCTTGTGATGTAGCTGTATCTTTACAAATTTTTGGAACAAAGATAAAAATATTAGTAGTTAAAGAATTGTTAAAAGGAACAAAAAGATTTTCAGAATTAAATAGGGCTATTCCTTGTACACAAAAAGTATTAACATCTAATTTACGTGAATTGGAAAAAGATAAAATCATATCTCGCAAAGTCTATGCTGTAGTTCCACCTAAAGTGGAATATTCCTTGACGGAAATAGGCAAAACAATAGAGCCTATAATAAACTTGATGAATAAATGGGGAGCGTATTATAGGAATTTATAAAATCTATTTAAGGAATAAAAGAAATGGAGAATTTAATAAGTAATGATATATTATTTTTCAGGAACTGGAAATTCGTATCAAGTAGCGAAATTATTGGCATATTTAACACAAGATAAAATGCAAGATATCAGCACTGTAAAAGATTATAAGCATGATGATAGTGTAATGGGATTTGTTCTTCCTGTACATTGTTATGATGTTTTAGATTTAATGCAGGATTTTATAAAAAAATTAGAGATAAAAAGCGATAAGAAAATATATTGTTATGCTGTAGTTACTTGTGGCGGTAAAGTAGGAAATACTTTTATAACAATGCAAGATTTATTAAAAGCTAAAAATATAGATTTAGCATATAGAAATGAGGTATATTTACCAGATAATATCTTAAGTTTTTGGGGTAAAAAATACAATTATAACTCATTGAATACGTATAAAGATAAAGTATTGCAAATTGCAGAAGAATTAAATAAACGCAAGACTGATAATAATGTTTTAGTGAAAAAATCATGGTGGTATGTAATAAAGAAATATTTTTCATGGTTATTTATAAAGAAATGTTTACAAAAGAAGACAGTCAAAAAGAATTGTATTCATTGCAAGCGATGTGTAAAACTTTGCCCTACAAACAATATCATTGAAGAAGCAGGAAAAATAAAGTTTAAGTCAAATAATAATTGTATATACTGTTTAGCATGTATTCAGTGGTGTCCAATGCAGGCGATTAATTTTGGCAGTTATAATTTAAAGGATAAACAATATCATCATCCAGAAGTAGTAGAAAATGAATTGTTTAAACGTTGGTGAGGTGTAATTATGTTTAAATATGTGAAGTATATATTAGTAGTTATGGTATTAGGTATGGGTTTAATAGCTTTTAATCAAATAGCAAAAGCTGATAATGAAGTTGTAGATGTAGGTGAAAATATCAGCTTTCGACAAATTGATCCTGAACAAGCAAAACAGTTTATGGACAGTGAAGAAAATTATGTGATTTTAGATGTAAGAACTAAACCGGAATATGAAGATGGTCATATTAAAAATGCTATATCTTTGCCAAATGAAGAAATTAGCCCTGATAATAAACTATTACAAGAATTATTATCTGATAAAGAACAAATGATATTAGTTTATTGTAGAAGTGGTAGAAGAGCTACAGACGCTTCAATTAAATTAGCTAAGATGGGTTATGTGAATATTTATAATTTTGGTGGCATTGTAAATTGGCCATATGAAATTGTGAAATAGATATAAAACTATTGATGAAGAGAGGAGTTATATATAATGAATAATAGAGCTGAAGCATTTAAAAAATTTTTAGAGGAAAAAAATATTAATAGTTTTCAGGTAAATGAATTTGAAAATAATGAATTTAATACAGTAGTTTTTCGTTCAAATCTTGATATTAAAGGACAAAAATTGCCTGTACTTGTTATTTTAGATGATAGTATTTATGGCATGATAAGGGTTTTTGTAGCAGCTAAGGCTTTAAACAAAGATAATGAAACAGAGCTAAGAATAGGAATAAATGAATTAAATAAAATATATAAGTCATTTAAATATTATTTTGACAATGAAGATAATTTGATTTTAGATTGCTGTATTCTTCTCAATGAAATAGAAAAAGAAGGTAACTTGATTTATACTATGTTTGATGTGATTATTAAACATTTGAATAATGAGTATAAAAATTTGATGCAGTTAATTTGGAAATAAGAGATACAATGCTTAAGTATTTATTATGAATTAATAAATATTTAAGCATTTTTTTATTGACATGAAGTTTACTCTAAGGTTTATAGTATAAATAACAAAAGAAATGTATTATTTAGAGGAGAGATTATAATGAAAAAGAATGTTGTTATATTGTCAGCTAGTCCAAGAAGAAATGGAAATTCTGATATTTTATGTGATGAATTTATGAAAGGTGCTACTGAAGCTGGTCATGGTGTAGAAAAAATTTTTTTAGCAGATAAAAATATTAAATATTGTACAGGTTGTGGTGTTTGCAATACTACACATGAATGTGTGCAAAAAGATGATATGAAAGAGATTTTAGTTAAATTACTCAAAGCTGATGTTATCGTCATGGCTAGTCCTGTTTATTTTTATACAATTAATGCTCAGATGAAGACTTTAATTGATAGAATTGTGCCTCAATATACAAGTTTAAGCAATAAAGAATTTTATTTTATAATCACAGCAGCAGAGACTGATTTAAATATGATGGAAAGAAGTATTGAATGCTTTAGAGGCTTATTAGATTGTTTAGAAAATCCAACTGAAAAAGGTGTTATTTATGGTGTGGGTGCTTGGCAAAAAGGAGAAATAAAAGGCACTAAAGCTATGAAAGAAGCATATGAAATGGGGAAAAATGTTTGATAAAAGAATATGAGGTGATTTAATGAAAAAAAGAATAATTATTAGTGTATTGTTATTAATAATTATCTGTACAGTAGGAATAATGTCATATTCACCACTTAGAAATAAAATAGAACAGATATTTTTTGCTACAAAAGTATATAATTTACTAAATAGTGAAGAATATATGAATTTACATCAAGTAATTACAAAAGATAGTGTTAATAGTAGAACTATTATGTGGCAATCTTTGAATGATAGAGAAGACTTTATTTTAGAGTATAAGCAAGAAAATGAAGATGAAATTTTACAAGCTAAACCACAGAAAAGTGTTTTAGATATTGATAATAAGAAGATTTATATTTATGCTGTAACTTTAGAAAATTTAAAAGATGATATGGTCTATGATTATAGATTAGGCTTTGAAAATAATCGCAGTAATTGGTATAAATTAAAAACAGCAAAAGAAAATAATAATAAATTCAAAGCTTTAATTTTCCCTGACTCTCAATCAAATGATTATACTGAATGGAAATCGCTGGCAATGACTGCATGGCAAAATAATCAAGATAGTGATTTCTTTATAAATATGGGCGATTTAGTAGATAATGGATATGATTTAGTGCAGTGGAATGGCTGGTTTGATGGCGTAGAACCAATGGTAAATAATATACCAGTAGCACCAGTGCAGGGAAATCATGAAACTTATACTACTGATTGGCAAGTAGCTATGCCAAATGTGTATTTAGAAATGTTTAAATTACCAACAAATGGCAATGATAAATATCAAAATCAATATTATTCATTTGATTATGGTGATGTTCATTTTACTGTGATTAATACTCAAGATGATGAAATGGCAGAATTTGAGCCAGATTTATTGAATGAACAGCTTAAATGGTTAGAAAATGATTTAGCTACTACAGATAAAAAATGGAAAGTTGTATTAATGCATAGAGATATTTTAAATTATGGCAGAGATGCAAAACCATTAGGTGATGAAATAAGCTTTTCCAGACATGGTGAAATCTATATGCCGATATTTGATAAATATGATGTTGATGCAGTATTAACAGCACATTTACACACTTATAGACGTAGAGCTTTAATCAGAGATTTTGCACAAAATGAGCAGGGAACGTTGTATATACTCACAGGCGTGGCAGGTAATGTACGTTATCCAAGTTTATGGCATAAAAATCCACTTGATGAATATGTACCACCACAGCCAGAAACTAATAATTATTTAGTTTTAGAAGCTGATGAAAATAGTTTAACTTTTAATTGTTATTTGCCAGATAATACACAGATAGATACAGTTACTTTGACAAAATAATAATATATTAACAATAGAATTTATGGTATAATGAAAAACATTGATATTTAGTATAATACATAAATAGCGAGGTTTTAAAATGTTACCATTAAATTCTCAAAAGGCTTTATTTTCTGGAGAAGAAGCAAATGTAATAAGATTTGCTTTAAGTATTTTTTTACAGACTGACTTTACTGGATTGACTTCTAAAAAAGAAGAAGAAAAAGCAAAAGATTTAGCACATTTATCTTTAGATAAATTTACTAATCATGTAAATGATTTTACATTTAAAGAACTTTGTGTAATGGCTGGTGCTGTGGATAATTTAATCGCTTTGATTGAAGATGGCGAAACTTTTGGTATCAGTGAAACACAGATGAGAAATTGTAAATTCTTTTTACCAGCAGTAAAACAAAAATTAATAGAGCTTGTAAAATAAAAAAGGGCTTTCTACAAGATTTTTTATCTATGTAGAAAGCTTTTTTCTTAGATGGATTGTATAATGAAGTGCGACATCTAGAAAAATAAAAAACTCATTATGAATTTTCGTGTAAAATAAAGTTACCACACA
>ERZ791915.768-NODE-768-length-29332-cov-4.439458_pt1 | contig 29332 bp, 25 predicted proteins | sample MGYA00510139_ERZ791915 | MGnify/ENA primary metagenome ERZ791915 (study PRJEB30046, sample SAMN00792117) | human gut metagenome | study: EMG produced TPA metagenomics assembly of the A metagenome-wide association study of gut microbiota in type 2... | reverse complement strand
GGCCGCCGCCATAAGAGCGGCGGGCAGGGCCCGGCTGCGGCCAGCCAGGCGCCGCAGAAAAAAGAGAGTGCTCCGCAGGCGCAGCCCCAGCAGCCCCAAAAGGAGAAACCGGCAAACGGCGCGCCGCGCGGCAAGAACGGACGCGGCGAAAAAGCCGAGCACGCGCCCCGCGCTGAAAAGAGCGCAAAGTCTGCAAAAGAGGAGCCGCGCTTTTCCGAGGTGGACGACAGCATCCAGCTTATCGCACGTAGGGCCCCTGCACAAAAATATGCCAGCTTTGAAGAGTATATGAAGGCGCACGAAGAATAAGCACCGCGGATATACGGCAGGGCGCGGCGCGCCGGGCACACGCCGCGCCTTTTTTGCGCCTGCCGCACCGCGGCGCCGCCCGGAAAAACATGCGAAAGGGAGCGATACCATGGAGCTTTTCCGCTGCCCGGTGTGCGGGGCGCCGCTGACACGCGGCGCCCGCGTCTTGGTCTGTCCCAAACGCCACAGTTTTGACCTCGCGGCTGAGGGCTACGCCCATCTTCTGCCGGCCGCCCAGATGCACGCCAAAATCCCCGGCGACAGCAGGGAGATGGTGGCGGCCCGCCGCCGGTTTCTGGATACGGGCGGGTATGCCTGCTTTTCCGACGGGCTGAATGCGCTTGTCTGCAGCCTGCTTATGGAGCTGCCGGCTCCCTCATTGGTAGACGCGGGCTGTGGGGAAGGGTATTATACCGCCCGTCTTGTACAGGCGCTGCGCGCATCAGGCAAAACGCCGTCGGCGGCCGCGTTCGATATTTCCAAATTCGCGGTAAAGGCAGCGGCCAGGCGGGACAAGGGACATGCCGTGCAGTGGGCCGTGGCCAGCAGCTTCGCCATCCCGGTGGCCGATGCGGCGGCGGATTGCCTGGTCGATATTTTCAGCCCGGCCGCCGCACAGGAATTTGCCCGTGTGGTGAAGCCCGGCGGAGCATTCGTGTTTGCGGTGCCCGGCCCGCGCCACCTGTATGGCCTTAAGGAGGTGCTCTACGAGCGCCCTTACGAAAATACGGTGCAGGATGTCGCTTATCCCGGCTTTGCGCTGGAGCAGAGGATACCCGTACACAGCATGCTCACCGTGACGGGCAGCACGATCCTGGACCTGTTTGCGATGACGCCTTATTATTGGAAAACGCCCCGCTCCGGCGCTGAAAGGCTGGCCTCGCTGGATACGCTTACAACAGAACTGCATTTTGATTTTCTGGTCTACCGCCGGGCGCATGCGTGAAACGGCTGCCGGCATGGAACAGATAAAAGGTCTCCGGTACCGCGGTTTGCCGGAGATTTTTTGCATATACTAGAAGTGCGCGCCTGGCCCGGTCCTTGCGGCTTTCAACAAAATAAGATAAAATGTATGATGCAAAACCGATAAAAGGAGATTGGATTTTATGGGCGCTTTACAGGCGAAAGAAAACATCTGGTACGTGGGCGTGCAGGATCCCGGCCTGCGCGTGTTCGATATCATCATGCATTCAGACCACGGTACTTCCTACAATTCCTATATCGTGAAGGGCACTGAAAAAACGGTGCTGTTCGAGACGAGCAAGGAGCCGTTCTTTGAGGAGTTCCTTGCCAATATCCGCGAGGTGTGCGACCCGGCTTCTCTGGATTATATCGTCGTCAACCATACCGAGCCGGACCACACGGGCAGCATGAAGCGGCTGCTGGAGCTTGCGCCCGGCGCCACGGTGCTGGGCAGCGGAACGGCGCTGACGTTTTTGAAAGAAATCGTCAATGGCCCGTTTCCGTCCCGCGCCGTCACGGAGAAGGACGAGATTGACCTGGGCGGTCTGACGATGAAATTCCTCAGTGTGCCCATGCTTCATTGGCCCGACAGCATGTATACGTACATCCCGGAGCTGAAAGCCCTGTTTACCTGCGACAGCTTTGGCTGCCATTATGCCGACCCGCGCGTATTCAACGACCTCATCGACGGCGATTTCACTCCCGCGTACAAATATTATTTCGACCACATCATCGGGCCGTTCAAAGACCCGTTCATGCGCAGCGCACTGGATAAGATCGGCAGCCTGCCCGTGGAGTTTGTGGGCAACGGCCACGGCCCCGTGCTGCGCAGCGGCGTGCAGAAGTATTTTGACATGTACCGCACCTGGTGCCGGCCTGAACAGAGGCCGGAAAAAGTGGTGGCAGTTGCCTACGTTTCCGCTTACGGCTATACGCGCCGCCTGGCCGAGCACATCCGCGACGGCTTGAAGGAAGGCGGCGTGCGTGTGGAAATGTACGACCTCGTCTCCGACGACACCGCCGCTGCAAAGGCCGCGGTAGCCGCGGCGGACGGCTTTTTGCTGGGCAGCCCCACGCTGGTCGGCGACGCGCTGCCTCCAGTGTACGAAATGTTTCTTGGCCTGAACCCCATCATCCACAAGGGCAAGCCGGCGGGTGCGTTCGGCAGCTACGGCTGGAGCGGCGAGGCGGTTCCCAATCTGACTGCGCGCATGCAGCAGCTTCGGCTGAGCCTGCCGCTGGAGGGCATGCGTGTCCGGTTCTGCCCCACACAGGAGGACCTGGCTGCAGCCGTACAGTTCGGCCGGGATTTTGCCAAAGCCGTGCGCGGTGAATGATTCTTTTTTAAAAACTATTGCGTTGTATTATCAATTGGTATATAATATCAATAGGTGAAACGAAATGAATAAAAGGAGGTTAGTATTATGAAAAAATGGAGATGCACGATTTGCGGCCAGACATTTGAGGGCGACGTTCCTCCCGTGCCGTGCCCCGTTTGCGGCGCCGGTGAAGAGGCCTTTGAAGAAGTGGCGGAATAAGACTGTACCAATAATAAAAGCCCCGTGCGTATGCGCGGGGCTTTTTGCGTGGCCGAAGAGTTTATATACGGGCGCGTTCAGCCCTCTGCAAACAAAGCAGCCAGGGCCTGACCAACCAGGCGGCCGGAGTATTTGGCCTCTTCCAAAGTATTGGCATGGCCGCCCATCTCAATGAGCAGGCTGCCGGTCGTAAGATCCTGATTGTAATAGCGGTAGTCGAACAGCACAGGCCGTGTGAGACCGGGGAACATGCTTTCCATCTTATCCTGCCAGCGGCTGGCAAAGCGGAGGTTCTGTTTAAAATTGGGCAGATTGCCGTCCACGTCTGCGCCGCAGATGATCATGACCTGGGCGGCTTTCATGCCGCCGATGTCCGCCACGGGCTTGACACGGGTGCCGTCGTCCCGCTGGATGGCGTCGCGGTGGACGTCCAGCACCACCTTGATGCTGGGATACCGCTCCAGATAGCTGCGCACGGTGGCGTTGCTTTTGGCGTAGCTGCCGTTGTAGCTTGGGTAATCGTGCAGGGTGGTGTCGTGCAGGGTGTTTACGCCCGCCGCGTTGAGCTGAGCAGCCATTTCGGCTCCTACTGCGGCCATATTGACAGAAAGATCCGTGCTGCGGGCGGAAAACGCCGGATCGCACCAGTTTTTTTCCTCCAGTTCGTAGGTTTCTGTGGTGTGTGTGTGCATAATGAGTACCTGAGGCTCCGCGCTGTTCAGCTCCACCTGGAACGGAAGCGTCTGCATCATTTCCGCGGCTACCTCGCTGTCAGGCAGGTCGGTGCTGTTGCGCACGGTGGCTGCGCCGCTGGAAACATAGCCCGCACCCGCGCCCTGCTCGTAATGCGCTTCCAGCAGCGGGGCCATGCCATCGGGAATGGGGCCGTCCGGTACGGAGGAAGCGCCGGAAGATACGCTTTGCGCTTCGCTCTGAGGCAGCATTTCCTCCTCGGTCGGGCCCACCGTCCAGAAGCCTGCCTCGGGATCGTCCTCATCGATAGGCTGCGCCGTGGGCACTGCGTCCTCGTCCATGGCGTCGTCCAGCACTCGCCGGGTTGCGGCCAGCGCTGCATTCGGCGCGCACAGAATGCTGCTGAAATACGCGGCAGCCTGCGGGAGGGAAAAGGACGGCGCGGCGAAGGCCGTGCTGCCCAGCGTGGCCAGCGTCAGCAGGCCCGCCAGCACGGGCATTACAATATGCCGCCTTCTGCGCCGCTTGTACATTTTGACATCACCTCATGCAATTTATATGCATAGGGGGTGGGGAAAAGTCCGGCCCGGATAAAATTTTGGACAGGCTGTCCGCCCGGTTTCGGAGGGCGCGCGGCGGAGAGAAAAAACTTCCGCTTACAATTGGGGGCAAAATGTGGTATACTATAAACAGAAAATGCCGCAGCGGCGGCAAAACGGGATACTGAAAAATTGCAGCGTGTGGTTTTGAGGAACGTAAGTCCGGCTGTCAAAACCGCACGCTGTTTTGATTTTCGGCGGAGCGAAGCGCAGGGGAGGGAGCACGGCGCGGCGCGTCCGCCTGTTCGGGACGAAACGGGTGGAGTGGTTTTACAGGAGGGAATACGATGTTTCAAAAAGGCGATTTGATCGTGTACGGGAATATGGGCGTATGCCGTGTGGAGGCTGTGGAGGCTCCGGCGGGGCTGCCGGGCGCTGGCGAAAAAAAGCTGTATTATAAGCTGGACCCTGTGTACGAAACAGGCACGGTATATATTCCTGTGGACGCCAAGGTGTTTATGCGGCCCATTCTGACGCATGCCCAGGCAGAGGCGCTCATCGGCCGGATCCCGGAGATTGAGGAGAACCCATGCGGCGGGAAGGATCAGCAGATGCTGGCCGAGCACTACCGTTCGCTCATGCGCACGCACGACTGCGACGATTTGGTGCAGCTTATCAAGACGATCTACGGCAAAAACAGGGAGCGTACGGCGCAGGGCAAAAAGCCCGCACGTACCGAGGCCGAATATATGAAGCGTGCCGAGGAGCTGCTTCATGGTGAGCTGGCCGCCGCGCTGGGCATCACGCCTGAGCAGGTGCCGGGCTATATCGCGGCCGAGGTGGCGCAGGCGGGCTGCGGCGCTGAAACCTGAAAGAAAAAAACTGCGCGGCGCGCGGGAACGGAAGCGTCCCGCACCGCGCAGCTTTTTGCAAAGGGAAAGCCCCCGTGTGGTGAGCACGGGGGCTTTTAGGGGTATCTCTCTTGGTGTGAGGAGGAATCATGTGCAGGAACCCGGATTGCGGCTTCCGTGTCCCTGTGATTGTATTATAGAAAAGAATTGCGTAAGGTTTGTTAAACCGCTGTGAACAAACTGTAAATAGTTTTGCCCGGCTTTTCAAATCCGCCACGGTTTGCTATAATAGGACAAGACGGCGGGCCTCAGCCCTCTACGACCCACTTCTTGACGGCGTCCACGGTCTGGGGAATATCGACGCCCTTGTCCTGCTCGTACTTGCTCTTGCCCAGCAGCGCCTTGAAGTCCTTCAGCGTGTAGTGGCCCGTGCCGCGCGGCAGCGCAAGGGTCGCTTTTTTATTGGTGAAAACGCACACGGTCTCCACCTGGATGCCGCGCAGGTTCGCAGTAAACAGCGTGTCACGCACCAGGCGGGTATCGGCCTCTGCGGCGCGCATGGGGTTTTCAAACGAGATGCGCTTTTCCGCGTCCACCTGCAGCCACATCGGGTCGCCGGGGTTGCCGTAGATCTGGCCGCCCAGCCCCACACATTTTACGCACAAAAGGCCGAACCAGCCGACGATGATGAAATCAAGGTCGGCAAATTTGCCGTCCTTGGCAATCTGCGCGGGGGCGATGACCTGATACTGGTGCAGCGCCGCGAAACGGCGGGCCGCGCTCAGGGCTTTTGCGCTTTTTTTCGCGCCGTCCAGGTTTTTGGCTTTCCGGGGCGTTTCTGTGCCTTCGTCCCGGCTTTTGACAAAAAAGAAATAAACGGCCACTGCAGCGGCGATAACAAGGAGCAGAAGCAACAGATCCATGAGAGTCAAAGTGAAAAACCTCCAATAAAACAAAAATACCGCGCAGCGCAAGGCTGCGCGCAGTAAAATCCTTTTACAAGTATACCAAAGCCCGCGCCAAAACACAATTCCCGGCGGCGCACGAAACGTAAATTTATTTTGAACTGAGGAAAAAGAACATGAAACATGAGAAATCCTGCGGGGCGATCTGCTATACCCGCGAAGAAGGCGCGCCCCGCGTGCTTGTCATCTGCCACCGCTATGGCGGCCACTGGGCTTTTCCGAAAGGCCATGTGGAAGCCGGTGAGAGCGAGGAAGAGACCGCCATGCGCGAGGTGCGCGAAGAAACGGGCGCGCAGGTACGCGTGCGTCCGGGCTACCGCGAGGTGACGACCTATTCGCCCGCAAAGGGCGTGACAAAGGATGTTGTGTTCTTTGTGGCCGAGATCACCGGCGGCACGCTGCGGGCCCAGCCGGAGGAGGTGCGGGCAGTTTGCCTGCTGCCGCTGGAGGAAGCACAGCGCCGGCTGACTTATGCCGCCGACAAGGAATTGCTGGAAAAGGCAAAAAATATGATTCTGGACGAAAAAAACGGTTGACAACCGTGTTCGACTATGATAACATATATGATGCACTCCAAAAGCGGAGTGGTATGCGCTGCTAGCTCAGTTGGATAGAGTGTTTGGCTACGAATTAAACACTCGCCTGCCGAAGTTTAGCACAAGCCGTCATGAAAATTGAATATACGCGCCGCTAGCTCAGTTGGATAGAGTGTTTGGCTACGAACCAAAAGGTCAGGGGTTCGAATCCCTTGCGGCGCACCATTTTTATGGCGCAACACCGCGGTTTTTCGAAACTGCGGTGTTTTTTTGCGTTCTAATATCCGGGCAAAATCTTCTAATATGCGCCGTTTTTTGACCGCATTCTCTTTTCTGACGGCAGAACATTTTTCCATAGCACCTCCTTGTGTGTGATCTGCTGTTCTAATACCGCATTCTAATACGAGAAATTTTGTGTATGTGGTACGTTCAGTGAATCCATGATGGTTTTCAGCAAGCAGTTTGCAAAACTGGGGTCAGCGTTGATCGCACTGGAAAGGGTCTGCTTGTCTGCGGCGCCATCGGTGATCATTTTCAGATGAGAAATAAATTCGGTTTCGCTGGGCTCTTTCAGCAAACCGCGCACCATTTGCTGGTAGTACTTTTCCTCGTGGGTGACAACAAGAGCCAGCCGCTCTCGTCGCTCCCGCAGCGAGTGGGTGTAGTGGTAGGTGGTCTGCTTTTTCTCCTTTTCCTCTGTGCTGTGCCCGGCGATGTTGCCGATCAGCACTTCGTCGTTGCCGCTGGCGGGCATCATATAAGAGATGCTGCTGTGGCGCAGTCTGTGAAAAACAATATGCTCCAGGCCAAGATCACTGCGCTTTTGCCACTTATTGAACCACACCTCGCAGAGCTTGGGCTCAATGGGATCACCCTGGGGCTGACAGAAAATCAGCTTATGATCGTGATAATCCGGCCCGAAGATCCGTTTATTCTTTGCGATCTCATACAGACGCTGCCGAAAAATACGCTCCAAAAAAGGATACATATCGTTGGTGCGGACGCTGTCCTCTGTCTTGGGCGTTTTTAAAGCCAGAAAACTGGTAGAGTCAGCCTGCTTTTCAGGAAAGACGTAAAGGATGCTCTCCGGGGCAATGGCATCGACCGATTGCTTTTTCATGCGCTGCATGGTTTTGTCAATACGGACAGTTTTGTTTTCAAAATCTAAACTATCAGTAGTAATGGCTACGCATTCGCCAATGCGTAAAACATCGTAGAAGGAAACATAGCAAATCATAGCCAATTGTAGCATATATTCCATGTAAGGTGTCTCTGACATTTTCTGCATATCGTAGATTGCCCGGTGGAATTCTTCAACCGTCCATATAATTTCCGAGCCTTTGCCTTTGCGGGGCTTTTTTGTTTTGACGGGGTTTTCCCGGATCAAGTTCCAATCCACCGCGGAATCAAAGGCACAGCGCAAAAGCTGATGAATGATCCCGCGAGAGGACGCAGACAGCAACGGCATATCTTCCGGATCGCGTTTGGTATTTCCCGGTTTGCGGCGATGCTTTTTCAGCCGCACAAAGAATTGCTCCATCGTCTGCGGCGTTATGCTTTGCAGCTTTTCCTTGCCCAGCTCCGGGTAAACATGGTTCCGCAACAGGCTTTCGCTGGTGGTATGGGTGCTCGCCTCCCAGTTTTGCGGGCCGTAGATGGTGATCCACTGTTCCAGAAACTGCTGTAAGGTGTCTTGGCATTTGGGGAGATTTGTTCCCTGCAGCAGTTCCAGTTCAATTTTCAGCTTGTCTTCCAGTGCGTTCTCTTCCGTAGTTTTTTTCCAGATCTGTTTGGGCTTGCCGGTCTTGGGGTTGATCACCTTCGGATCATAATAAACGATACTGACACAATTTCCTTTTCGTACAATAGATGCCATTTGGATGCCTCCTGATCAGTTGTTCACGCCTGCTTGAACCACAAATCAAAGGACTGTTTGTGAATGCGTACATTTCGGCGAAAGCACAATACACGAAAATCTGTGGTGCTTTTCAGCATCAGATACAGGCAGCTTGCGCTGAGTCTCAATTGTTCTGCCACTTGATCCACTGTGTATGTACCAGGATCATTGCGCGGGCATTCGCCGTGAAACCAGTCGTCAAAGGACGCCTTGTTGATACGAAGACTTCTGCCAAAGCGATACACCCGAAAATCATGAGTAGATCCACACAGCAGATAGGCTTCCCGAACGCTGATTTGCAATAGTGCGGCAATTTCCGGAACCTTATAGATCTGTGATTCCGAACAGGTGGTGACGGGATGATGATTGTCCATACATATTCCTTTCCCGCATCCGGCATCAAAAGCGTGCTGCACCTCCTTGGTGTGAAAAAATCGACATAATACATATTGTACACACGCCGTGCCAGATGCGCAATTTTATGTTTACACCGGCAAACAGACGGTTTCCTGCGCTGTAAACGGCTTGGCGCGTATGTACGGCAAGTGCCTCAGCCGGAGCTGTGCTCCATTCTATGCCAGGCGCGCTCCCCTGCCACGGATCCTTGCGCACTGTCTGACAATGCTGTAAAAATCTTGTTTGTCGGCTCTTCTGTTGTCAAGGTACAAAATCCTGCAAATGGGTTTCGCAAGATTCTGTACATTAAACAGAAAAGCCTCAGATAAAAAGTTTCAAAAAGAGCGATCATTGCCGAAACGCCTGTAGAGCACTGGCGATATCAGCCAATTCACTGTCGCTGAAATCCTCTGTCTCGTCCGGCATGGCCGCGCCGGTACAAGCTGGCGCCGGCTCGACTGGCGGGCAAGCACCTGGCGCAGGAAGCGCGGAGCTTGCGTTTCGCTTCTTTTCTCTGCTCTCGATGATTTCTTCCAAGAGAATGCGCAAATTGGCTTGCTGATCCTGGGAGAAATCCGGCGGTAAATTGTTCTGCCGATAAAAAGTGACGGCTTTGGCAATGTATGCTGCCGCGCCTCGATCCAGATCGTTGAGCAACTGTGCGGTGCGCACGTGCGTGGGATCATGCCGGTTGAAGGCGATCGTAAAGCGATACGGATTTTTCTTTTCCATAGCATCACCCACTGATTTGTTGAGATGCCTTGAACAGCTTTTCGTAGCCAAGTGCATTGGCGCAGATATTTTCAATCAAGCTGCTTTGACCCAGCATCCCGGTGGCTTTGAAAAACGGATACAACCGAATCGCGCCGCCGCCCACAAAAACGGTGGGGGTGATTCGCAGATCGATCTGCCGTTCCCGAAGCTTCCCAAGCAGATCCCGTGCAAACGCTGTGGCGCAGCGATGGGTCAGCTGCATGATCTCCGGGCTGCCGAGCACGTCGTTATGCTGGAGCAGTTGGTCGATGGTATCATCGTCCAACAACATCCCATAATCACCGCGCACTTGTTCTGTAATGCGGTTGTACAGTGTGATGATACCGTGCTCCAGCGACCCGCAGACAGAAAGATCCAGCTTGCCGCTGTTCAGCAGCAGATAGTCGGCAGTCATACCGCCGATGTCAAGGACCACAGCACGGCGCATAGCCCGCACTGCCGAAAAATCGGTAATGGCTGCCGCATAGTCCTGGGGAAACGCCATCACCCGGCCGATTTGGATGCACCACGTCTTCCCATTCAGCTCAAATTCTGTAACGCCGTTCACGCTGCGCGGCCGGCGAAAGTATTCTTCAAACCTCTGGTGCATTTTGCCGTAGTCTGCCGGCGGCAGCCCCACGGCCAGATCAATGGGGATCGCCGAGCCATCATGACATACGCCTCTCTCCTCCAACTCGTGGGCGATGGCGAACAGGCTCAGAATAAAAAAGTCTTCGTTTTTCGTTTTGTCCCACGCAAAGGGCAGACGGTTTTCGCTGGGGGTGTAGTAGCAGCCGTCAAACAGCAGCATCTCCCCCGCAATGGGTTTGGCATCGTGCTTTGTCAGGCCAGATACCATAACAGAATGAGCGGTTTTGATTTGTTTGTTGCCGTGGTCGATTCCAATCAACATCATCGGCACACTCCTTTCTTTTGTTTGTGCGTATTCTATACGCAATTTGTGCGTCAAAAGACAACCTCAAAATATTTTTCCTGTATATATATGGGCGACAAATTGACAACTACAATATATTGTGGTATTCTGACGGTGTAATTGATTTTTGTGCGTTGAGGGTTTCCTCTGTATGGTGCAGAGGACCGGAGCATACGCAGGTTTAGGTTTTACGAGTCAAGGTTATGCGGTATGCATTGCCTTGGCTTTTTCTTTTACGGGCAAAGCCCGCACGCAAGGCGAGAAGGATCACGACGGCTATGTCGCAGTTCTTCTCGCCTTTTTTGTTGTCCAGTAAGGTCGGCAGACCTTTGGAAATATACAAAGAAAGGTAGAAACAAACATGAAACAGGCAAATCACAATGAGGAGGAAGAATTATGGCATTGACAGCACGAGAAAATGTTGGGCGGTATAAAGTGCGGCCCGATATTGTCCCCGCACACACACGGCATATCCCCATCGAGCTGGTTCACACAGATGGTATGCCGGAAAAGGAATGGCTCAAATACCGGCGCCTTGGAATCGGCGGCAGCGAAGTGGCCACCTTGATGGGCCTTTCGCCCTGGGCCACCGCACGTGATCTCTACTACGACAAGGCGGGCATTAAGCCGGCCGTTGTAGAGGAGGAAAACTGGGCAGCCAAGGAGATTGGCCATGCGCTGGAGGATCTCATAGTAGAGATGTTCCGGCGCTCCACCGGCCTGCACGTAGAGTAGATCAAAATTATGTATCGTCATCCTGTGTATCCATTCATGCAAGCGGACGTGGATGCCTTTGTGGTGTTGGACGATGGCCGCCGCGGCATTCTGGAAATCAAGACGAGCAGCCCGAACAACCGAGCCAAATGGCAGGACGGTGCTGTGCCCTATAACTACGAGCTCCAAGGACGCCACTACATGGCAGTTATGGACGTCGATTTCTGCTTTTTCTGCTGTCTGTTTTTGGGTGACTATGAGCCCGTGATCCGGCTGATCGAGCGGGATATGGACACGGAAGCAGATATCATTGCTGCTGAAGAACACTTCTGGAGCGAGAATGTGCTGGCACGTGTGGAACCACCCTATACAGAGGACGGCGATCTGGTTTTAAAATCGATCCGCAAACATCACGGTGATGCACAGCCCGGCCAGGTGCCGATGCTTTTGCCAGCTGCGTATACGGCGGCTGCGCAAAGTATTTTGGACCTGCGAAAGGAAAAATCCAAACTGGATGCCCAATCCCGTGAGCTGGACAAGACGATTCGAAAGCATATTGGCGTTCTGGCAGATGTGCTGGGCACCAATTGCAATGGCGTGATCGTTCTGCGGGACAAAACATATGAGATCTCGTATAACCCCTCGTACCGCCAAACGATCAGCGCAGAAGAGCTCAAGCGGATGGAACAGAATGACCCAGATGTATACGGCGAATATGTGACGCGCACAGAAACCCGTCAGATGAAAGTGACGTTGAAAGGAGCCTGATTATGATCTATGTATGCTCACCCTTGCGGGGAGATACAAGCGAAATCGTTACCCGCAACATGATGCGCGCCCGCACTTGGGTCGCGCAGGTAGCCAAAGAGAAGGGCGAACACGCCATTGCTCCGCACGCTTATCTGCCGGAGATGCTCAACGACAATGACCCGATCCAACGCAGCATCGCTGTGGAATTGGGGATGCGGATCCTGGAAAAGTGCGACCGGCTGGTGGTCTGTGGAAACCAGATCAGCGGGGGTATGCAGGCAGAGATCCGTCGTGCCTTTGAACTGGGCATCCCCGTTGAGCATCGGCTGACATCGTATGTATATTGTCGGTTGTATCCGAAGGGAGCGGCTGCCAGGAAAGTGGAGGAATAACCAATGCGTGCCCATGTAAGCAGAAAAATCTATGAGAATCCTGACAACGGCTACACTGTCATCAGCTGTTTTACCAAATTGCTGGAGACAGTGCCGGAAAAGGCGCGAACCAAAACCTATTCCTCTGGGTGCTGTTTTACAGTGATCGGGATGTTTTTGCCCACGCGGGAAGATACAGAGTTGGAACTGGAAGGCCATTGGGAAACCAATCATCGAGGCACCAGCTTTTGTACAGATCACTGGACAGAGATCATGCCCAAAACAAAAAGCGGGCTGTCTGCCTATCTATCCTCCGGCATGATCAAGGGGATCGGCCCCAAGTTGGCACAGGCCATTGTGGGCAAGTTTGGACTGCGCACACTGGACATAATGGACAATGATCCGCAACAACTGCTCACCATTCGCGGGATCAACGAGTCGAAACTGGAAGGGATCCTGCGCTCCTACCAGGAGAGTCGCGGTGTGCGGGAGTTGATGGCCTTTTTGGGGCCGCACGGTATCAGCGCCAAAAAATGTGTACGCATTCAAAAACAGTTTGAGGGGCGTGCCATTCATGTGCTTAAAGAAGAACCATACCTTTTGTGCAATGTGCATGGGTTTGGCTTTTTGACAGCCGATAAAATCGCACGCAGTCTGCACACAGACCCTGCCGATCCTCTTCGCATTCAAGGTGCGATCTGCTATGTTTTGGAGGAAAACCTGAAGGAAGGAAATGTTTACCTGGAGCGGATGCAGTTGATTGAACGAACGCTGACATTGTTGAACAACGACTACCCTGCGCCGGTGGTGTTTGCCCCGCAGATCAAGCAGCAAACCAATGCGCTGGTGCAAGGCGGCCGCCTCTGCTACGAGGTGGGGCGGATCTATCTTGCCGAGGACTATCAAGCCGAGCGCACCATTGCCAAAGCGGTGGCATCGATTTTGTCTTCAGATGCGTTGCCGCCATTTTCAGAGGAAACGCTGACAGCCTTGCAAGCAGAAATGGAAATGCCATTGGCTGAAGCACAGCAGCAAGCTGTGCGCATGGCGATGGAACATCCGCTTTCTATTCTTACCGGTGGGCCGGGCACAGGCAAAACCACAACGTTGCGGGTGATCCTGGAGGCTTACCAGCAAACGGTGGGCGGCGAGATCCTGCTGGCGGCACCGACAGGCCGAGCCAGCCGGCGCATGGCTGAAAGCTGCGGACTGCCTGCGGCAACACTGCATAAGGCGCTGGGGATCCTGATATCCGATGATGAATCACCTTGCCGTTCCACGGATGACCTGCCGCTGTCGGCAGACTTCATCGTGGTGGACGAAAGCTCCATGCTGGATCTGCACATTGCTGAAAAGCTCTTCAGCCGTCTAAAGCCAGGGGCGCGTCTGCTGCTTGTGGGCGACGCCGACCAGCTTCCGCCGGTGGGGCCGGGCAATGTCTTCCGGGATTTGATCGACAGCAAACTGCTGCCGGTCACACGGCTGACAACGGTCTTTCGACAGGCTGGCGGCAGCCGTATCGCCATCAATGCCGACACCATCAAAAAAGGTGGAACCAATTTGCTGTATGGGGATGACTTTCAGTTTATCCCCACCGCCACACCAGAGGAAACAGCAGAGGTGATCTGCAAATTGTATCAGAAGGAACTGACAGAGGCAGATCTGTCCAAGGTGCAAGTTCTCACACCGCTGCGTAAAAACGGGGCGGTGTCTGTAAACGGGCTCAATCCGATGCTGCACAACCTGGTCAATCCCCTGCGGCCCACGATGGCGCAAATCACCTATGGCCCGCACGAATACCGCGTGGGCGACAAGGTGATGCAGACAAAGAATTCCAATGCTGCCAGCAACGGTGATATCGGTTACATCACGGATGCCTATACCGATGAGGACGGCTGCCGCAGTATGACTGTGCATTTCCTTGCGGGTGAAAGTGTTTCCTTTACACAAGAATCGCTGGATATGCTGGACTGGGCCTACGCCATGAGCGTGCACAAAAGTCAGGGGGCGGAATACCAGACGGTACTGGTTCCGGCGCTGTTTGCCTTTCGGGCTATGCTGCGCCGCGATTTGTACTATACCGCTATCACTCGCGCCAAGCGCAAGGTGATCCTGGTGGGCCAGCTCAGTGCATTCTATAAGGCCATTCACACGCCGCCGGCCCATCGCAACACAACGCTGGCGGCACGCATCTGCGCCCGTGTAGAGATGCAGCGGGGCTCGCAGCCTGCCACGGAAGAAACGACATAAACGCAAAAGAACGCCCGCTGTACAACAGCCGGGCCATTTTTATGAGAAGGAGAATGAACATGAGCGAAGCGTTGCACACCAATCCCACAGTGAACAACTTGAACAAGGTAGAAGGGTTCGACCCCTCTCAGTATCTGCGTACCACCATCAGTGATGTGGACGGCTCTACCGCCAAATATCTGGATGTCAAATACCGCAAGCTATGGTTTCGCCTGCAACATCCCAGCGGCAAAATCACCAAGCGAGTGGTGCAGCTCACCGAACAGGTAGCGGTGATCGAAGCCCGGGTCTACCTGGATAAGGACGACCCGGCAGAAAACTATCTGTCCTCCGGGCTGGCCATGCGGCTCAATTCTGGCAACGGCTTTAACTATCTGGAAAGCGCCGAGACAGCCGCCGAAGGACGCGCACTGTCCGGCGCCGGATATGGCAGCCAGTTTTGCGATATCCTCGAAGCGGATGACCCGGATGTGGTGGATGCGCCCATTTCGATCGTGATGTCAGCGCCTGTCTCGCCTGCTGCGGCGCCTGCTGCTTCCTTTGCGCCGGTATCTCCGGCTGCACCGGTTTCTGCGCCTGCGCCGAAGCCTGCCGAGCCAACCTATACAGAGGACACACCGTTGGAAGACATTCTTGCCGCAATGACACTGGAACAGGCAAAGACGATCGTTGTCCCCTTCCCCAGTGGCGATCTGAAGGGCAAATCGTTGGGGCAACTGGCACTGGACGGTATGGTGGATCGGATCAAATGGATCGCCTACGAATACCGCGGCAAAAACAATATACTGCGCGCCGGCGCACAATTGCTTTTGAAAGCCGCAATGGATACAGCATCATGAAACTTTTTGATGATGAAAATGCTGTTTTATTCTATAAGGTGATTGCTTCGGGAAGGAGTGTATGCCATGGGAGCATCACGCAGCGGCGATTATGATTTCGATTTCGACATCTATGACGTATGCAGCCTTCTGGATCTGAAAGAGCGCAGACGGACTGCCAACAGTATGTATGTGGATTGTCCCTTTTGCAACAACGGAAAGAAAGGCAAGCTGAACATCAATTTCGAGCACAATGTTTATCGCTGCAACTATAACCCGGAGCACAGCGGCGGGATGCTCGATTTGTATGCCAGGCTCCACAACATTACCATGCAGGACGCATACCGGGAAATCACGGAAACACTTCGCGTGGGAGGTAAGCAACCCATGCAGCGCAAGCCGCCGGCGGTGAGCCAATCCCAATTGGCATCGCTGGATGTGCGTCATCAAACCTATTCCATGCTTTTGCAGAGCTTGTTTCTTACGGCCAAGCACAAAAGTTCGCTGTTGGCCAGAGGGTTAACGGGTGAGCAGATCGAGCGCAATGGGTATGCCAGCACACCGGCCTACGGATATGCACAACTGGCCAAACAGTTGCAGCAAAGCGGCTGTCAGCTGGAAGGTGTGCCCGGGTTCTACCGCATGGAAAACGGAGAATGGACCATCAACTTCTCTCCCTATTGCTCGGGCTTTCTGATTCCTATGCGATGGATCGACGGAAGGATCCAGGGCATCCAGATCCGGCTGGACCGGCCAATAGACGACTGCAAATACATCTGGCTGTCATCATCCGACAAACGGGACGGCGTCAGCTCCGGCGGCCCCATTCACTTTGTGGGCAACCCGCAAAGCCGGTATGTGTATGTGACAGAAGGAGGCTTAAAGGGAGATGTGACCCACGCAAAATGCGGCTGCACCATGCTGTGTATTGCCGGCGTTACCCAACTTGGCTCTGTGTGTGAGGCGCTACAACGGCTGAAAACACTCGGTCTTACCTGCATAGTTGAGGCAAATGATATGGACAAGTATATGTCCATTGACTGCCTTGGTGATTATGGCGACAAATGTGCCGATTGTGCCCAGCGCTCCCAGCGGATCCAAACGGATATCTGCCCGCGCAAACAGCAAAAGCGCGATAATATCCAGGCTGGCTGTCGAGCGCTGCATCGGCTGTGCGCAGAAGAGGGCCTGGCGTGTAAGCAGCTTGTATGGGATATGGCGCCCGATGGCCAGTGGGCCGGAAACTTAAAAGGAATTGATGACTTTCAGACACAGAAATGCTGAAAGCATCGCAAATCAAAAGCCGGCAGTGCATTGCTGCCGGCTTTCTTATGGTATTGGGAAGGAGTAAGACAAATGATACAAGTTCCAAGCAATATGAACGGTTTAGGCATTGAAACAGAAGAGGGCTTGAACCAATTTATGAGCAGTCTTCTTACATTGGAGGACACATTTCAATTTGGCTGCAATGGCTGTGGAAGGTGCTGCCTGCACCGAGATGATATTATTCTTTCGCCGGAAGACATCCATCGGATCTGCGGCTATTTGAACCGCACACCGGCCGAGTTCATCGATCAGTATACGGTGAACCACGTGGGTGCATACAGCCATCTGCCGGTTCTTGTTCTCAAATCATTGCCGCCGGATGGACGCTGCCCATTTCTGCGCAAGAAAAAGTGTGCGATCCATCCTGTCAAACCGGCGGCCTGTGTCGCCTTTCCGCTGGCGCGTGTCACCGCCCTCACAGACAAATCGCCGCGTTTCTCTCTGCAAAAAGAAGTTTCCTGCGGCTATAAAAATCACACTGTCCGTGTAAAAGACTGGATCGGTCATCTCGCCACAGAGGAAAGTCAGCAGGCCGCTGTGATCTGGACATCCTTTTTGGGCTGCTACAGTCGGGCTGTGAGGGAGAAAAAATGGAACAGTTTGACGCCTGCACAGCGAAATATGCTTTTGGCGGTACTGTTCACTCTTCTCTATCGTGGAATGGATCCGAAAAAGCCGCTTTTGTCAGAATTGAAGAAGGTGCTGTCCTGCGCCATTGTGTTTCTGGCGGCCAATCCGGAACTCCGCATACAGTTGGAAACTGTTCCGCTGTGGGTAGACATTCAAGAGATTGGTAATGCAGAGGTCACAAGCGATCTGCTATTTTTGAAGGCATACACTGCCTATGAGCAAGAACAAGGTAATGTGCAAATGCCGCCCGAAACGAAAGATGCATTTCGGGCAACTTTGTGCCACAACACCGACTGGCTGCAAGCGCACCTTTCCCCCGCTGACTACGCACTTTGGCAGAAAATAAAAGAGGAGAAGCTGATGTAATGGAAAAATGGCAGTACGAAATGTTGCAAGAACAACTATCTCACAAAATGAGAGATAATCCCTACGGAAAGAATGGAAACTTCAAATACGAGGAAGGTTACAAGGAAGGGATCCTTGCTGCAAAAAGCATTCTGGCAAGTTTCTACCATAGGTTTTGCGAGGAAATATGATGAGTGTCTAATAAAATTGCCTAAGACCATAATTTCAAACTTTGTTGCAATAATAAAATACTGAAAACATACAGAGAGGGCCCCACAAGCCACAAGGTATATGGGGCCCTCTCTGTATGTCAGCTTGTAGAAAAAGTAGGAAAAACAAGCGGAAATGGAGCCTGCAGAAGTTCTTTTTTGCCTCTGGGTGTTGGTTGGCTGGCATTACATTCCCATGTAGCCAGTTTTTCAAATTCATGGTAGCAAGTTTATGCTTCACCCATTTTGTTACCTAGGCTAAGCCTTTGTACTGCGTATTAAAGGTCTTGCGTTCTTTTCACAATTTAGTGATAATTTGGCCAATTGAGAGTTCTTTTTTCGGGTAATCGCTTCTGTGTATTGACCATTAGCCTCCTTTATTAGGTTTTGGGATTCTCTCTTTATTCTACCAAATTCATAGCCAGCGTCTGATCGATCTGCTTTTTTTGGTAATCCGTAAGCGGCAAAAAAGGGCGGCGAGGCACACCACAGTGGATACCCTTTGCAGAAAGTGCATATTTAATACTCGGAATCAACCCCACATCACACAGAGTATTCATGATATTGTTGGCTTTAATTTGCAGTGTTCGAGCTTCTTCTATATTTTTATTATGGAATGCCTCATAGATTTTGCGGTAGTGAGGATACATAAAATTGAAAGTGCTTCCGATGGAACCGTCGGCCCCCAGCGCCAGTCCGGCCACCATGGTTTCGTCGTATCCGTTCATTACAATGAGGTCGGGATTCACATGTTTGATCCGCTCCAGCTGGTATACTTCTTGGTCGGTGTGCTTTACGCCGAGAATCGCACCGCTGCGTAAAAGACGTACGTAATTTTCATCGGCCAAGTTTAGGTGTTTGACGGTATTCCCGGGAAAATTATAAATCAGCACGGGCTTGCCCGCCGCCTGTGCTAGATCGTAATAATAGCTGCATACCTGTGCGCTGTCAAACCCATAGTAGAACGGCGGTGTGGCTGCCAGCGCATCAAAGCCAAGGCGTCCAGCCTCACGAGCATAGCACTCCGCTTGGCGGGTAGAGATATCTCCCACATGTGCGATCAGATAAGCATGTTCTCGCACCTGTGCGGCAGCGGCAAACAATTCTATCCGTTCCGTTGGCGTCAAAAGAAAGCATTCTGCCGAGCTGCCGCCAATAAAAAATCCCTCCACACCCTGCTGCAAATTCCAATGCAGCAGAGTCAGCATGGCGTTGATGTCGATGTTTTCTCGATCATCGAAAGGTGTGATGCTTGCCGGGATCACGCCGCCCGGCCAGTTCCGTGTAGCTGTTTGCATATGGCTGTTTCCTTTCCATTTTAATGATTCACAGCGGCCAGGGAATCTGCGTGATCCCGTTTCGGTGCCCTTCTACCAGGGCCAGCATGTATGCGCCAAAGGAGTGATGTTCGTTTTTCTCCGGCTGCTTTTCCTGTATGTAGGCCTGTATGCTGCCGTCGCCGGGGCACAGACACCCTGGGCAGGAACACAATGTGTCAAAGTCTGGCGTTGCGCCCCAGCGCAAAAGCCCCAGCAACCCTTTTTCAAACACCATCCAGTACCGTTCTTTGGGCAAAAGGCCGGTACGAAGCCCAATACCAATGCCATACAAGATCAGCGCCGTACCAGAGCTTTCCTCCCATGCGTCGGGGCGCGTAAGCTCCTGGCGCCACAAGCCATGTTCGCTCTGGCAGGGCGCCAATGCTTGCGTCAGTTCGGTAAAATATTTTTCCGCTTTGCTCCGGCGAGAATCGTTTGCGGGCAAGTATTGTACCAATTCAGCTAACGCCAGATAGCCCCAGCCGTTCCCACGAGACCAGTGATCGGCTGAGCATTGGCCCTCCGGTAAAAATCCGCGGCACTGATGAAGCAGACCGCAAGTAGGATCATACAGAGCGTCTATCATAGTAAAACACTGCTGGGAGGCAAACGCAACAAAGGCTTCTTCTTTGCAGGCTATGCCCGCAAAAAGTAAAAACGGGGTCACGGCTGTCAGTGTGTCGATCCAGATCCACCCTTCCTTTTCCCTGCCTGGCATACACAGAATACCATTCTTATCCTTGGGACCATTCATTGTTTGCCGGGCAAAGGCTGCCAACTCTCCTGGGCGACGCTTTTGCAGACCCATCATATCCGCCCATGCGCTGGCGTTGCCGCCCAGCCAGTAACAAGGAAAATTATAGTGGGGATGCGTTACATTGTCCGGATACTGCATCAACATGCGGCGGCAGCGATCCAAAAGTGATGCATCTGCTTTTTCGTGACATACCTGCACCAAGGCATACTGGGACAGCAAGCCATAATAATTATTGATTTCTTCTAGCTGTTCATATCGGTCGTAAAATCGCAAAGCGATATCCAATACATCCATCTTATTTCACCATTGAGATGCTTTCAAAATCGATTGAATGAATGGCGATGCGGGAATCACATTGAAGTACGAACAAGATCACATCCACTACATCCTGGGGCTTGAGCAGTTTATCCCGCTGGACAGGTCGATCGCCCCAAAAGGGTGTATCCGCGCCCCCGGGGTTTAAGGTTGTGACGTGGATTCCCTGTGCAGATGACTGTAGAGCGAGTCCCTGTGAAAGGGTGTTTAGGGCTGATTTGGCCACACAGTACAGCGGTGCATTGCCATTGGTGCGGCGGCCAGCCATACTGCCCAGATTGATAATCCGAGCATTTTCTGCCGCAAGGGGAATGAAATGCCGACACATCAGATAGGTTCCTTTTACATTTACATCCATCAGCTTGTCGTAAACGGCTTCTTCTGTTTCCCAAATTTTTCCCGGCACAGAAAGCCCCGCCAGATTGACCAGAGCGTCTAAAGGGCCAAACTGTGCAGCTGCGTCTTTCAAAAATAGCTGCACCTGATCGTCCTGTGTTACATCGGTTGCCGACACAAATGCATTGCATCCTTTTGTAGACAGTTCTTTTCGCAGTAGCGCCAAGGTTTGTTCATGGGTGCCGCAGGCGGCGATGCCCATGCCTTGCTGTGCCAGCGCTCTGCAAAGCGTTTGTCCGATGCCGCCGGTAGCGCCTGTGATTACAATATTTTTTACGTTCATCGTTGTGTGCCTCCTTAAAAATAACCGCCGTTTTTCACAACGGCCGTAGGGCTCTGCCCGCTTTCAATCATCTGTTTGATGCCCACTTCATTGTCTCGTATTGCTTCTGCTTTTTCCAACACTTCCATAGCCAGTTCACGCGGGATTACCAATACGCCGTCAATGTCGCCAAAGATCACATCTCCTGGCCGAATGAGTACATCGCCAATGGAAATGGGAAGCTGCCAACCCACCATGCGAAAACGCCCCAACATACCGTTGGAGGTACGATATTTGCAAAAAACCGGGAAGTTCTGGTGCAGCACACAGTTGGTGTCGCGCACACCGCCATCCACCACAGCGCCCCGGCATCCGCGCTTTTTGGCAGCCATGGTCATGATTTCGCCCCACTGGGCAGATTCTGTGTCGCCGCTGGTGTCCCACACGCAAACGGTGTTGGGGCCAATGGCCTCCAGCATTTGCGCACGTTGCATCATCTCATCTGTCAAATCCAGATTTTTGCATCCTTTCAGCGTAAAGCAGATGCCTGCCACTTTCATATCGTCCCGCAAAGGCTGAATATTGTTTGGAAGCGTCTGTGCGATCAGCCCCATCTCCCGCAGCACATCGTTAACTGCGGCGGTAAACACATTTTCATACCGGCGGCACAGCTCTTCCTCACTGACAGGCAGCGGTACGATAGAAGTATTTCTGCTGGTTTTTATTTTTTCAATGTTCATTTCCATTCCCCTTTCCGTTTTACCAGTGGTCGTTTGATGGACAAAGCGAAAACAAACAATGCGTCTGATTCGCAGGCAATGTCCATTGGATCGCATACACCGTTTCCGGCTGGCCTCGATGGTTCTGGTGGGTGAGGGGCTCTATGCAGATATCCTGCGGAATGCCTGCGGCGAATTGCAGCAATACCCTATGTCCATCTCGCTCCAGAAGAATGCCGGACGCTTGTAGCTGTGGGCAGATCTGTGTAACAAGGTTTTCCCGCACAGACACGGGCCGGTCCGGCCCGGCCGCCACCCGATCGGTCACATACAGCGCACCGGTATCCAGCAGCAGTGTCAATTGCCGGTGCAGTGTACCCCGTGGTCTGCCGTATGCTGCCGAGAGTTCCATCTCCACCTGTACGGCATTCTGCTGCCGGCTGGCTGTAAATGTGGTACATCGCGCTGCGCTACCCGACAGCTGGCCCTTGCCGTCCAAAATAGGTACGCTGTGACCCCGCGTATCGGTGCACAGAACGGTATATCGGTTTTCGTTGAAATAGTCACGGGTGTACTCACCAGCCCCCAGATCTGTCAGAAAAAGGATACCGTGCCCCTCATAGATAAAGTGTCCCACGTCTTTATGATTGTGAGGTTCTCCATTGTGGCCTCCCTTGCAGGCCAGCTCCATTCCCGTGCAGGAGCGTGCAATACACCACTGGGCATCGGGCAGCAGACAGAGATCACGAGGCGCCGGTGCAGTTGTATCACAGGCAGATGACAGATATGCCTGCACCATCTCAAAGTCCAGCCGCCGCGGCACAAACCGAAAATTGTGGTCGTGCCAAAGATCTGCTGCACATTCCAGCGGCGGGAGCTCCACCTGAGGAAAGCGCTCCTGTAGTGCCAACAGCAAGCCCATGCAGAACTTGTCGCAGCTGTTTCCATCAGAAAAGCTCACTGAGCGACCATCTGCAAAAAAGCAGGCGCTCTGAAAAACAGCTATGTACGCACGCCGCCCCATCTCTTCCACCGACAGCCCGGGCCATGGACCGCACAACAGGTCTGTTTTGCCGCCGGTGTACGTATACAGTTCGCGGGCAAAATTGACAAAGTAAGCCATACCGTATGTGTAGTAGCCGACGCCCTCAATACAGGTGCCGTCTGCCGCAAAACCGCGTATGTAATATGCCAGCGAATCCACCACTCGATTGAGACATTGGTCGGTGCGCGCACAGGCACCCCATAGATGGATACACGCACTTCCAATGCAACTTGTGCATACGGCATTCCAGTTGTGGTCTGCCTTTTCCCAGCCGTATTGCCGGCAGGCAAGAAAAGGGATGAGCACCCGTGCTTCTACTGTTTGCCGCACCTGTTCCAACACAGGCACAGGTAGTTCTGTGCGCAGCCGGTCAGTCAGTTCGGATAAAGTTTGTGCTGTTTCAGCAGCAAACAGGTCAATAGTCAGCTGCCAGCCGGGGCTTTTTCTATTTACATGAGCAGGCAGTGCCCAACATGTTTCCCGGCATATCTCTGTTATGATCTGCGCCAGTTTTCCCAGTATCGGGATACTTGCCCGGCCTGTATGCTGCTTTTCCACCAGCGCCTGTAAACCAAAGGCGAGCAGAAAACGACGGCGCGTAAAGTATATATGCTCGTAGGCGCGGCGGCTACCCGTTTGTTCAAAATCGACAAACAGTGCTTCTGTGAGCGACGGCATCGTTTGTGCCTGCAAACGCTGTGTTTCACGATGCAACTCTGCGCAAAACTGTTTCAGAAAAGCAGCCATCTGTGACCTATACATTGCGTATCCCCCTGTTCACTGGTGCTCTCTATGTTCATTATCGCATGTATTTTATGACAGATATAGTTTAAAAAAGCGCTTTTATGTGCTGCGCTGTTTTTATAGTTTCCTTTCGTAGAAACAATCTTTACTATGAAGATAGAACAAGCCCGCAGATAATGCGGCAGTCGATGAGACGCTGCCGGTGACGGGAATCTGACAGGAGGAATTTGCAATGGACGATCGATTGCGCACATCACGAGAAATCGAAGATTTTCTGCTGGCCGTTCAGGGAACAGACACAATCCCAATCATGGTTCGGGCAGAAGAAGCGATGCAGGGTATGCTGGTGCTCAACGGCACAGGGCCCGAACCTGTGTTCGTGGGCATCCCGCCCCGATGGGAAGAAAATCCATGCGGCGTGGGTGGCTATACCTGGACAATGAGCCGCCTGCGGTACATGGTCACTTTGTGTAAGGCTTTTCTGATTACCGGTCACCGGCGCTATTTGGACAAGGTGGAGACCGATCTGAATGACTGGTTCGACAATGTGCCCGCCCCTGCCGTGCCGCACGATTACGAAAGCGCTTGCTACTATCACGGCATCCACAACTGGCGTATGCTGGAAGTGGGCTATCGGATGATTTATACATTCCCCATTCTGCTGGCGGTGCTTCGCCGGCACGGACGCGACAAGGCGCTTGTGGACAGGATCTGCCATTCCATCGCCCAACATGCAGAGCGCATTGCCGCTGGTTCGCATCTGTTGTGGCCCGGGTGCGATCACAATCACTATACGCAGGAAATCAACGGCCTTTTATCTGCTGCGTCCATGATCCCCGACGATCCGCGGGCAGCTGAATGGATCGAACAGGCTGTGGATGGATTAGAGCGGGCCTGCGCCAGCCAGCTCACGGCAGACGGCTCTCAGTCGGAGGGCGCGGCAGAATATCACACGGCGGTGGTCATCGACTTTTGTTACAGTATCTTCTTTTTGCAGCGGTGCGGGCGAAGTTTTTCGCCTGAATTTGTACAGCGGGTGCGTAATGGTCTGGCGTTTTCCGTCCAGACCGTTGCGCCAGACGGCAGTATGCTGGCGTTTGGCGACACGGATCCATTGCTGTACACCCCCTGCGAAGCGGCAATACTCGCTTTTCTTCTGTTGGGACAGCCCTGCTATCTTACCACATTGCGCCGACTGACAGGCACTGACCGCATACGCAGACAGTTGGTGGAGCGATATCCCTGGGGTATGCCCGGCATGCCGGTGCTGCTGCGCTGGCTGAATGCCCCCTGCCCGTCTGACACCACGCTGCTGCCCACGGTTACATGGCAGCGTCAGATGGATCAATACATTGTGCGCTCCGGCTGGCAGCCCACAGACAGCTGTCTGTTTTTCTCCTGCCACAGCCCCGTTCACCAGGGCAGCAACCATGCCCATATGGATCAGCTGGGCGTTGTTTTCAGCGCAATGGGCAAGGTGCTGCTGCAAGATCCTGGCCGATATACGTATAAAGATTGCGAAGACCGCCATTTGTACAAATCGTCGCAGGTGCACAGTGTGCCCACCGTAGATGGGCGAGACGCTTTTGCATATCTGGGCACCTTTGCTTACGGCCCTCAAAAAGAGGGCGCCATCACTGCCGCAATGGACACGCCGCTTCTGCAAGGCGCTATCGGTTTTCATACCAATTACGAACCCGTTGTTATAGAGCGCAGCGCTGCGCTGGTAGACGGTGTCTTGCTATTGATTGCCGATACCTTCCGGGGAGCAAAGGGGCGGCGGCTCAAAACGTTTTTCCATCTCAACAGCACCACCGCTACCATAGAGGGAACCTCGTTTGTGACGGGGGACGCAGGCCCCAATCTGCGGATCTGCACCAGTCTTGCACCGGAACAGGTGTCGCTTGCCGTGCTGGAAGGCCGGTTGTCGAATGTGTTCTACCACGACTATCCCTCCAACCGAGCGGTGTATACCTACACCCCTGCTGAAGACAAGCATACTGTGATCTACGTGGCGGCACCCTTTGCAGACCCGGAACAGGATACGCTGTCCGATGTCACATTTGCGGATGATGTGATCTGCTTTGTCTATCAAGGTCAGCTTTATCGCATTGAATTGCAAAACGGCCATTTTGTGCCGAAGGAGGACGTCAAGGAACGCCGGTGAGCAGCTGTATAATACAGCGAGACACAAAACGCTTGAAAGCCAGCAACTTAGTCGAAAACCATAAATCCCCACAGCAGCCTATTGCGGCCGCTGTGGGGATTTTTACATGGATGGCTTAGTTTTTTCGCTTGCAGCGCAGTGCTGCAATGCCGCCAATGCCTGCTGCACTCACTGCCAGTAGGGTGACAAACAGGCCCAAAGGCATGTTGTCACCTGTTTGGGGTGTGCTGGATGCGGCAGACGCCGGCGTTTGCGTGGAGGAAGAGCTTGGTTCTGTTGGCTGCTGTTCCGGTTTCGACTCCGACTCCGGCTTTTCAACCGACTCTGTCGGCTTTTTGATCAGTGCGCGGATAGCCTGTTGCAAACGTGTAGCCATGGTGTCTACCATATCCTGATTGGCGGTTTCGTCTTTCAGCAAGGATTTGGCCTCTGTCAGCACAGTCAGCATGGCCTGAAAACTCGTTTCGGTGTATGTAGTGGCCTGCAAAGTGATGGCGCTGTCCACCAGTTTTTGCAATTCGGTTTTATCAACAGGTTTTTCCACCTGTGCGGGGCCAACCGAGCTGAAGATGCCAATGCGATTTCCGTACTGCTCACCGCCAGCCGTTTTTTGCCACGCACTGCTGGCTTTGCCAATAGCGGGCGAAGCTGCATCCAAAGTGAAATCATAGCCGTAGGTGGTTACATCGTAATTTGCGCCGGGATACCAGCCGGCAGCAGCAGCATTGGCGGCAATGGTCCACTGATTGGGGATATTGTCCGCTGCAGCCGTCAGTGTTTTGTACCACTCGCTGTTGTAGTCTGTTTGGGTGTCAAAGCCTGCGGGTTTGTGCACCACCGCATTGGCGGCTTCAAACAGGGGATCTTGCCCATACAGGTTGTGAGTTCCGCTGGTGGTTGTGCCGCTCAGCTCGCTACCCGGCATTTTGTAGTTGTAGAACAGATTGTAGTCGTAGTCTTTTGTGGCAGGGCTCTCGATGCTGCCCGTACGGGAGTAGACAATGTTGTTGAAGATGCCGACATTCAGCGAATCGTTGGAGAATACCTCGCCCCACTGTGCCAGTTCGACAGTGGCGTTGTTGTTGAACAAGGTGTTATTGACGATATCCACGTTATCGACGCGGAAAGAATGAATGCCGGAGCCGCCGTTTTCGTATACCAGGTTGTTGGCGATCAGGGTTTTGCCGCGGTAGTTGAAGGCGTGCTCGTCACAGGTGTCCATAATGATGCCGTTGCCGTCGGACAAGCGCACTGTACCCGCTTTCCAGGGAATGAAATGACGGTTGCCGGCGGTGATGTTGTTGCGAATCACAATTTTGTACGCACCTGTGTTGTCATCGATGTCCACCAAGCGGATAAACCCAAGGCCGCTGTTGCCGTACATGCCCCACCAGCAGTTGTTTACCGCTTTATTGTTTTCGAATGTAACATAGTCGCACTCGCTGCCGCCGATGCCGCTGCCTCCCATAAACTCGGCGGTACAGTTGCGAATAGTGATATGGTGAGGAATACTCACGCTCTCTTCTACAGCGCCCGCGCCGGTCATGCCCCGGCCTTCTGCCGGTGACACACCAATGCCGTTGCTGTTGTAGGCGCCGATGGGCTGATCCCATGAGGCGATATATGCGGGGTCGGCTTTGTCAGCCATCTTACCCCAAAATGCTGTCCAGGCCTGTTCGTATGTTTGGTTCTCAGACATACCGCGAACGGTCAGGCCATCTACCACAATATAGTTGGCCGATACCACCAGCATATCCCATACTGCGTTACCGCTGAGAACGGGTGTCTCACCGGGGGCAGCCTTGTAGGTGATGGGGGCGTCCGGCAGACCGGACCGGGTAATCACCACAACACCGTTGCGCACAGACTTGTACAGATCCGGGTCGGCGGCATATTCTTCGTCGGAATACCAACCGTATGGTACGCTGCTCTCATAGATCAGCACAGTATCGCCGGGTTTGGTTTTGTCGTGAGCCGCATTGATGGTTTTCAATGCGGTGGCGGGGCTCAAACCATCGTTGCTGTCGCTGCCGGTATCGCCGTCCACATAATAGGTTAGGTTGGTGGGAGCATACTCCACCTTGATCTCGATGCGTGTGCGGTGAGATGCGCCTTCGCCGTCTTTTGCAACGATCCAGAAGCTAACGCTGGTGGCGCCTTCGGTGACAAATGTTGCATTGGGGGTCTCATAGGTCCAGTTGCCGGTTTTGGGGTCTACGGTCACTGTGCCGTTGGCCGTATCAAAACCGTCTTCCAGCGAGAAGGTCAACACATCTCCCTCGTTTGCATCCGTTACCAAAATGCTGCCGGATGCCTTGCCACCCTGAGCAATGGAGTATGTGTAGTAATCGCTGCCGTCCGGCGCGATGTTTTTTTCGTCCACAGGCACCAGGTTGGCGTCGTTCAGCGCAATGGTGGCCGTGTTGTCGAGCGCATTGCTGCCCCATGCATTGAACTCTGTCCAACTGGTTGTATTTTGCAGTGAAAAGTCGTTCGGGTCGGTCAATGTACCTGTTTTGATAGAAAAACTGATGGTGGTAAAGTTGCGTCGGGCGATGACCTGTTCGCCTTTGTATTCCACCATGTCGCCGTTTACGCCCTCCTGGGTAAGCAGATTCCAAGGATACTGCACCACCACGGCGTACGACCCGTTGCCCAGATCATATTTGGCAGAGGAAGATCCTGCTTGCCCACGCGCAACGTTCATTTTCTTCCACAATTCATCCGCTTTGGGGCTGTACTGCATGATATAGCCATATTGGTTTTTGTCCACGCCGCCGCTTTTTCCACCGATGCCGGACAAAATAAGCTCAGCGCCGGGATTGGCATCGCCAGCACCTTCTACCAGAAGGGCCAGATAGAATTTTTCGCTGTCAGCCAGAGCAGAAAACTTCAATGCGGCGCCGGGAATATCTTTGAAGCCCAGCGAATAGGTATCGTTGAAATTCCACAAAGAGGGGTCCCAGTTTTCATTGCCGTTTTTCACCACAGGCGTTCCGTGGCCGGGTACCAACGGTTTACGTGTGTTGTACAGCACCACCGTGCCCCAGCTACCTACGTCGCCATAAGTATGTTTTTCGCTCCAGGTGATCTCTTTGCGGGCATGTCCTGTAAGGCTGTCGTTGTCGTTGTTGGTCACGTCCAGCCCCATCATCATACCGTCAGCCGGCGTAACGCCGAAGGCGCTCCAGGGAATAGCAACCTCTATATTGAAGCCGCTCTCGGTGATGTATACCGCCTTCTGTAGCACATTGTCCAAATAGTGGTTTTCGCTCCAGGCAGCGCCGTCCGGGCCGCCGAATACCTTCATGGTGCCGTCATGGCGCAGCATGATTTGGGTGTCATTTTTCTTGTCCCATTTTGTGTGCTTGCTGTTGTCGATATCAATGTATATCTCTACGCCATCATCGTTGTAGAGGGCTTCGTCGTTCAAAATGCCATTGTCTTTGGTAACCACCAAATCATCCAGCACGGTAATACCGATGTAGAAGTTGGTGTCATCCCATGTGGTCATAAAACTGCTGGTATTGTTGTTGATGGTAAAGTCAGCCAGATGCTTGATACTGTATCTATCTGCATTTTGCCATACATCCTCCAACAGACGACCGTCCACCGTCATTGTATTTGTTGTTTTGCCCGCCATAGCCAGTGTGCTGTCCTGTGGCACAGTGGAGATTGCTGGATCATCCGGATTGGCGGCCAGCAGTATATTGTTCACCGCTGATGAAGCATTGGAAGCCTCCTGTTTTTCAGATACATTTTCGGAAGAAGTACTTTCTGGGGTAGAGGTCTCTGCAGAAGTACTTTCTGGGGTAGAGGTC
>ERZ791915.759-NODE-759-length-29601-cov-2.850843_pt1 | contig 29601 bp, 20 predicted proteins | sample MGYA00510139_ERZ791915 | MGnify/ENA primary metagenome ERZ791915 (study PRJEB30046, sample SAMN00792117) | human gut metagenome | study: EMG produced TPA metagenomics assembly of the A metagenome-wide association study of gut microbiota in type 2... | reverse complement strand
GAAATAGTTTAAGAGAAACCTTAGGTATTGTATTACAGGATAGTTATTTATTTACTGGTACAATAATGGAAAATATAAGATATGGCAGACTTGATGCAACAGACGAAGAAGTTATAGAGGCTGCTAAATTGGCACAGGCTCACGAATTTATAAGAAGATTGAATAATGGATATGATACAGAGCTTTCAGAAGATACAGATACACTTAGTCAGGGTCAAAAACAGATGATAGCTATTGCAAGAACAATACTTGCTGACCCTAAAATCCTAGTTCTTGATGAGGCAACAAGTAATGTAGATACAAGAACAGAAGTAAAAATTCAGAGAGCTATGTTAAATCTTATGGAGGGTAGAACTTCATTTGTAATTGCTCATAGACTTTCAACAATAAGAAATGCAGACTTAATTGCTGTATTAAAAGACGGAGAAATAATCGAAAGGGGTAATCATACTGAACTGCTTGAAAAGAAAGGTTTTTATTATTCCCTTTATATGAATCAGTTTAGTGAAGATTTGTAAAAAAATTATGGATAAAAATGAGGAATTAAAAACACAGGCTTTAAATGAAGAAATAAATAAAAAAGACGATGGCTTAAATGATAAACAGCGTGAGGCTGTTTACATTAGGGGAGTGAACACTCTTGTCAGTGCAGGTGCTGGGTCTGGAAAGACCTATGTGCTGACAAAGAGAGTTATCTCTCTTTTGACAGATGAGAAAAATCCGGTTGATATAGATAGGCTTTTTGTTGCTACATTTACTGTTTCAGCAACTGCTGAAATGAAGGAGCGTATAAGAAAAGCTATTAATGATGAAATAAAAAAAATAAGAAAAGAAAAAGGTAAAAAAGAAAATTTACATAAAATAAATGAACTTGAAAAATGGGAGAAACATTTGAGAAAACAGGTTTCTCTTTTAAATAGAGCAAATATTACAACTATAGATTCATATTGTTCAACTGTTGTAAAACAGAATTTTCAAAAAATGATTTTTGAAACAGAGGATGAAACTCTTTCTTTAGACCCTAATTTTAAAATTTGCGATAGTTGGGAAAATGACCAGATGCAGTCAGAAGCTATGGATGAATTTATGGAGTTAAAATATCAGGAAAAAAATCCAAACTTTATGGCATTGTGTGATAATTTGTGTCAAAATTATACTGATGAAAATATTAAAACGGTTATATTGTCAGTTCTTGATAAAATAGAAAACTTTTCCAATAGAGAGAAATGGTTTGAACAAATGATGGAAATGTATCGTCAAATAGAAAGTATAGAAAACGAAGACGATTATTATACATCAGATTTTGCTAAGGCATATAAGGACTTGTTTGCGGAAAATGTAAATGATATTAATGATGCCAAGAAAGAATTTGATATAAGTGTTGGAGATTTAAAGGAACAATTGGTTTATTTAGATAGTCAGACAAAACTTAATTCTGGTACAAAGGCCGGAATATATGTTGTTGATGCTATAAATGATTTTGTTGCTAAATTAAATGAAAGTTTTAATTCTGAAAGTGTAAAAGACTTTAGCAAATTTGATTTAAAAAATGCTTTTGAAAGTGGATACTTTAGTAAGGCTTCTTCAAGAAAAAAAGAACCTAGCAACTTAGAGCTAGAGGCTGTGGAAATTGCAAATGAAATAAAAGGTTATGCTAGGATTTTTAAAGAAAATGTTTTAGATGCTTTTGTTTCAAAGTATGAATCAATATCATATAATGATTTTGAAATACTTAAAAAACAAGCTCCTTTGATTGAAACGCTTATTGATTGTGTAAGGGAGTATAGCAAAATTTTAACGAGGAAAAAATTTGAACAGCAAAAATATACATTTAATGACATTGCTAGATTTTGTCACGATATATTAGTTGATGAAAATGGTAATAGAACTGCTGTTGCAGAAAGATATTCTGAAGAATTTGCGGAAATTATTGTTGACGAATATCAGGATATAAGCTTTTTGCAAGATGATATTTTGAGAGCTATATCAAATGGTCATAATCTGTTTATGGTAGGGGATATAAAACAGGCTATTTACAGATTTAGAGAGGCAAATCCAGAAATATTTAATGAAAAGTATAAAAAATATGAATTGTACAAGGGCAAAATAGAAGATGGTAAAGAGGGCTATAAAATTTTGCTTTCAGAAAACTATCGTTCAAGAAAGCAAGTTTTAGAGGCAAGCAATTATATATTTAATGGAATTATGTCAGAAACTCTTGGCGAAGTAGACTATGGAGAAGATACTAAGCTTATAACAGGGGCAAAATTCCCAAATGTAGATGATAAGATATATAATACAGAAATTGTATCTATTTATAGACCAAGAAAAAATACAAAAATTGTCAAATATATTAGTGAAATTGGTGAAATGGAGTGCCCTTGTAGTGAATACTATGAGGGAACACCAGAAGATGCTGATGCTACTTACTATGAGGCTAGTGAAATAGCTCACAGAATAAAAGAGCTTGTAGGCACTATGGATATAAGCATAAAAAACAAGCCTAATAAGACAAGAAAATTGGAATATGGGGATATATGTATTCTGATGAGAACCTTAAAATTATCAGATGTTTCAGGAATAGGTAACACTATGAAAGAATATTTAATTAAAGCTGGTATACCAGTTTCACTTAAATTAGAAAATGCGTTAGTTGATACCTTTGAAGTTAAATTAATACTTAACTATTTGAGGATTTTGGATAATCCTATGCAAGATATACCTCTTGTCAGTCTGTTATACTCTACAGTTTATAACTTTTCAGCTGATGAATTGGTTGAAATAAAAAAAGCAGACTATAGTTCAAATATTTATGTAGCCTTATTAAAATATTGCGAAAATGACACCGGAAATAAAAAATTACAGCAAAAGGCTCAACAGGTTATAGACGATATAAATAAGTTTAGAAATATGGCATTAGAAACAAGTATGTATGACTTGATTTCAGAAATATATTTAGAAACCAATTTGTACAATTATGTGTCATTCCTTTCTGATGGAAAAAATAGAAAAGTAAATTTAACTTTGTTTAAAGAATTGGCACTAGAATATGATGCTAAAAACTGTTTTGGCATAAATGGATTTTTGGCTTTTGCAGAAAACGCTTCTTTAAATGCTCAGGATTTAACAAGTGCTTCAAACGATAATAGTGTGAAAATTTCAACTATACATAATAGTAAGGGACTGGAATATCCTGTTGTTTTTGTTGCAAGTTTAGGCAGGGATTCTATAACTGAAAATACTATGGATAAAAGCGAAAGAGCTTTTGTAGATAAAAATTTACTTGCTATTAATTATAGAGATAGTTTTGAAATGCAATCCTATGGAACAATACCAAATTATATAGGCAAATTGAGAAAAAGGCATTTGGAATTATCAGAGGTAATGCGTTTATTCTATGTTGCTTGTACCAGAGCTAGGGAAAAACTTGTTTTAATTGGCTGTAGAGATAGAATTTTAGATACAGCTGAGAATAAAGAGATATATATAAATAAAAATGGAAAATTTATTCCTACTTTAATGCAAGCACAGAATAATATAATGAAATGGCTTTCATATACTGTAATGGGGTGCAAAGAGGATTATATTGATATTGAAAATGTTTATGTCCCTAATATGCGAGATTATTTAATAAAAGACGAAGAAGTTTTAAAGCTTGATGAGAATAGTATTAGTAATATTGTGTTGCCGGAAAATATTAGTGAAAATGATGAATACATTAATATTGCAAAAAAGTTGGATTGGGTTTACCCAAATGAATTTGCATCACAAATTCCTACAAATATGTCTATTACAGAAATAAAGAGAAGACATACAGCTGAAATAGTAGAAAATGGCGATGCTGAAAAAATAGCAAGTTCTTTTAAGGAACAGAATGCTGTTTATCCTATGCCAAAATTTCTAAAAGAAAATACGGATAAAATATCAGCAGCCCAACTGGGTTCAGTATATCACGCTATATTGGAAAAATTGGATTTTCTAAGTGTTAGTACAGAAGATGAAGTTAAAAATGCTGTAGACTCCTTTGTTAAAAAAGGATTCTTGTCTGTTAAAGAGGTAGAGGCTGTTGATTTAAAAAAGATAGTAGCATTTCTCAACTCTCCTTTGGGACAGAGAATTAAGAAGTTGCCGGCTGAAAACATACATAAAGAAAGTACATTTATAATGTATATGACACCTGATGAAGTTGCTCAGTTAAATGGGTCTTTACCAGAAGAATTTTGGGGCATTAATTATAAAAAAGTAGAAGATAGAATTTTAATAAACGGTATCATTGACCTTTATTTTAAAGACGGCGATGACTATGTTCTTGTGGATTATAAAACTGATAATGTTGAGAGTATGGAAGAACTTGTAGAAAGATACGAAGTTCAGTTGAAGTTTTATAAAAAAGCGTTGGAAATGAATTATAATATCGAAATTTCAGAGCTGGTTATATATTCGTTAAAATTAAATTCACAAATTATTTTATAAATTCTATTCTAAAAGCAATAGTAGTTGAATAAAAATAAATATGGACTATATTAAAACAACGAGGGGAGCTTTTTTATGGAAAACAATTTAGAAAACAACAACATTATACATTTGACAGGAAAGATTATTTCAGATTTTGAATATAGTCATCAAGTGTATGGAGAGAGTTTTTATTGCTTTAAGTTAGAATGTAAGCGTTTGAGCGATACTGAAGATATATTGCCAGTAACAATTTCTGAAAGACTTATTATTACTGAAAATATATCTGTAGGCTCAATAGTGGAAGTACAGGGGCAACTTAGGTCATATAATAATTATGTAGATGGCAAAACTCATTTAATGCTTACAGTTTTTGTAAAGGATATTGTAGCAAGGGAAGATGGTTTTTGTGGCAATCCAAATGAGATTAAACTTACAGGCTTTATTTGTAAAGAACCTGTTTATAGAAAGACACCTTTTGGCAGAGAAATAGCTGATGTTTTGTTGGCAGTAAATAGAGCCTACAATAAGTCAGACTATATTCCTGTTATTTGTTGGGGCAGAAATGCTAGATTTGCAGGAACACTTTCTGTTGGCGATAACATAAGTGTGTATGGTAGAATGCAGTCAAGAATATACCATAAGAAAATAGACGAAAATAATTACATAGAAAAAACAGCCTTTGAAGTATCTGTGTCTAAAATAGAGTGTATTTCTGTTGGTATTGACAAAACAGCAAATTAATAGTATTATATTACAAAAGGATTTTTGAGGTATTTGCTTAAAGAAAGGGGAATTTACTTATGAAGAGTGATGTATTCGTACAATTTAGAGGAGATACTGTAGATACAAAATCTTTAATGGATACTGCTAAGGAAATTTGGAAAGCAGAAGGCAATAAGGTTAAGGATTTACATACAGTTCAGCTTTATTTAAAGCCTGAAGAAAAGAAGTGCTATTATGTATTTAATGGCGAAGGCTCCGAAAATAGCTTTTTTATGATATAAACAAAGTGATGTAACAGTGTGGAGGACAGTTGCTTCTACACTGTTTTTTTGTCAAAAATAGTTTACTTTAATGATATAAAGTGTTAAAATACATAGGTAAAATATTGACCCATGAGGTGATTTGTTTGATAGCCGAATTGAGAAATAGCAAAGAAGTACAGGATTTGATGACAGGTATATTAAATCTTGATAACATAGAAGAATGTTATAAATTTTTTGATGACCTTTGCACAATTCACGAACTAAAGTCTATTGCCCAGCGTTTTGCTGTTGCAAAAATGTTAAAAGAGAATATAACATACAGCGAAATAGGAGAAAAGACCGGTGCATCTACAGCGACTATTAGTCGTGTTAACAGATGTCTTAATTATGGAGACGGTGGATATAATCTTATTTTGAAACGAATGGAGAATAACGATAATGGAAACGATTGAACAACTGATTGAAAGGCTTAATCCTATGCAGAAAAAAGCGGTCCTTACTACAGAAGGACCTCTTTTGTTGTTGGCTGGTGCTGGTAGTGGTAAGACTAGGGTTCTTACACACAGAATAGCTTATTTAATTGAAAAGGGAGTACGACCTTTTAATATTTTGGCAATTACATTTACAAATAAGGCTGCAAGAGAAATGAAAGAAAGAGTTGCTGCCATTACTGAAAAAGGCGATGAAGTATGGGTAAGTACATTCCATTCTACTTGCGTTAAACTTTTAAGGCGTGAAATTGACAAAATAGGATATAGCAATAGATTTTCAATATACGATTCTGACGATAGCGAAAGACTTATAAAACTTGTTTTGAAAGAATTGAATATTGATGATAAGAGATTTCCACCTAGAAATATTTTAAGTGAAATAGGTAATAGCAAGGATAATCTTATTTCAGCAGAGGAATATGCTGATAATGCTATAAACGGTGACTTTTTTAAGAAGACATATGCTAGAATATATACAGAATATCAGAATAAGTTAAGAGAAAATAATGCTCTTGATTTTGATGACCTTATTTTTATGACTGTTGAACTTTTTAGAAAATGTCCAGAAATTCTTGAAAAATATCAAGACCGTTTTAAGTATATAATGGTAGACGAATATCAGGATACAAATGCGTCACAGTATCAGTTGATAAAATTATTGTCAGCTAAACATCATAATCTTTGTGTTGTTGGCGATGATGACCAAAGTATTTATGGTTGGAGAGGTGCTGATATAAAGAATATTCTTAATTTTGAAAATGATTTTAAGAATACAAGCGTTATTAAACTTGAACAAAATTACAGGTCTACTAATGTAATTCTTGATGCTGCTAATGAAGTTATAAAGCATAACTATACCAGAAAAGATAAAAAACTTTGGACAGATGTTGATGGCGGAGATAAAATTATTTATTGCCAATGCTATAATGATTTTAAGGAAGCTGAATATGTTTGTGAGCAGATTAAAAAGGGCGTAGAAAAGGGCAAAAAGTATCAGGATTTCGCTATATTATATAGAAATAATTCTCTTTCAAGAATTATGGAAGAAATTTTAATACGACAGGGTATTCCATATAGACTTTTTGGTGGTACAAGGTTTTATGACAGAAAAGAAATAAGAGATATTCTTGGATATTTAAAGGCAATTAACAATCCAAATGATGATTTGCCTATCAGAAGAATCATAAATGTGCCTAAAAGAGGTATCGGAGATACAAGTATTGGCAGAATAAGTCAATATGCTATAGATAATAATATGAGCTTCTACGAGGCTTTAAGTAATGTAGAAAATATTGATACATTAAGTCCAAAGGCTAAAAAGTCTATTTCTGACTTTGTAAGACTTATTGAGGATTTAAGAAATTGTGCTGAAACTATGTCTGCATCAGAAATTTTGGATAAAATTTTGGCTGTAACATTGTATATTGAAGAATTAAGAATAGAACGCACAGAGCAGGCAAATGGTAGAATAGAAAATATTCACGAACTTTTAAATAAGGCTGCTCAGTTTGAAGACCAAAATCCAGATGATGCTAGTGTTAGTGCTTTCCTTGAAGATGTAGCACTTGTGGCAGATGTAGATGCCTTTACAGAAGACCAGGATACTACTGTACTTATGACATTACATAGTGCAAAGGGTCTTGAGTTTGATACTGTATTTATTATTGGCTTTGAAGAAGGTATATTCCCTAGCTATATGTCTACACAATCAGCAAATATGAATGCTATGGAAGAAGAAAGACGCCTTTGCTATGTAGGCATTACAAGAGCGAAGAAACAGTTATACCTTACAACTGCTAAGTCAAGAATGCACAATGGTAAACATGTTTCAAATCTTACATCAAGATTTTTAAAGGAAATACCAACAGCAGATTATGAAAATGCTTTTCAGGGTGTTGAAATAAAAAATAAGGCTAAGGGAAATATAGAAGAAACTCCACAGCCTCAGATTATTAGACCTAATTTTAGAAAAAGACCAGTAAATAATTATAAAATGCCTGTTCCACAGGATTACAACCCAGATTTTGAGGTTGGAGATAAGGTAAGACATTTTAAATTTGGTATTGGACAAGTTATTGATATTTGTGCAGCAGGAGCTGATTACGAAGTTACTGTTGATTTTGATATGCCACAGTATGGCAAGAAGAAACTCATGGCAAAATTAAGCAAACTCAAAAAGTTATAAAATGTTGTGCAATTTATTGTGATTATATGTATAATTTTGAGATAGATTAAATTTTGAAATTGTTAAAATACATATATAAAATGTATAAAATTTAAGTAAAATAAGTTATTTTTACTTAAATGAGAATAGTTTTACAGCTTTTTTGAGGTTTTGCCTGAATTACGATTTATTAGTTGAATTTGTATTTTTATGTAAAATATAATATACAAATTATGAAAATTGTAGTATAATAGCCTTCGAATATTTTTAAGATAAAAGAGGGTCTATACTATGCGATTACTTAATCAGTTTGCTGTTATAGTAATCATTACGTTTCTTGGTGAACTATGCAAGCAGGTCTTGCCTTTCCCTGTACCGGCTAGTATTTACGGCTTGGTAATTATGCTTTTTTGTCTTTGCACCGGCATTGTAAAGCTAAAGCAGGTTAAGGTTGCTGCCAATTTTCTAATTGACATTATGCCGCCAATGTTTATTCCCACAGCAGTAGGTATTATTGTTGTTTGGGACCAGCTAAAATCTAGCTTAGTGCCAATAGCCGTAATTACAGTAGTAAGTACGGTTGTCGTTATGGTTGCTACAGGTTGGGTATCTCAGATTCTTATTAGGACAAGTAAGAAAAAGGGGGCTAATAAATAATGACGGACTTTTGTAATAATTCAGTATATTTTGGTGTAGCTATAAGTCTGGTTGGATATGTTATAGGTGTTCAGCTAAAGAAGAAATTCAAATTAGCGGTGTTAAATCCGTTAATGATTTCAATTATTTTTGTAGTTGGGGTTGTATTGCTTTTTAAGTTGGATTACCCTTCTTATAAAAAACAAGCAGAAATTTTAAATTATTTGCTGACTCCGGCGACTATTGCCTTGGCAATTCCCCTTTATCAGCAGTTATCTTTGTTGAGAAAAAATTTACTTGCAGTAATATGCGGTATTATTTCCGGCGTTTTTGCCAGTATGTCTAGCGTGCTTGCAATGTCTGTATTGTTTAGTCTTTCTCATGAGGACTTCGTTACACTTTTGCCAAAGTCAATTACGACTGCTATAGGTATGGGTGTATCAGAAGAACTTGGTGGTATACAAACAATTACAGTAGCTGTAATCATCGTTACTGGTGTTTTGGGTAATGTAATTGGCGAGGGTGTGTGCAAGCTCTTTAGAATTACTGAGCCTATATCAAGAGGTTTGGCTCTTGGTACAGCTGCCCATGCAATCGGTACTGCAAAAGCCTTGGAAATGGGCGAAATTGAAGGTGCAATGAGTAGTTTATCTATTGCTGTTGCAGGTCTTTTGACAGTTGTTTTTGCATCATTCTATGCAATGGTGTACTAAATTTCTGTGGGAAGTCTGTACAATGCAATAATGGAAGTGCAAATTTTTATCTGTTTATTAGAAAAATGCAGTATGGTTTTTCTTAAAAACGAATAGTGGCTTCGGTTGTTATTTGTTTGTTTTAGTTGTGCTGTAGATTAAAATTTGAAAATAAATATTGCAGATTTTTAATTGTTTTTTAAATAATGAGGTCACAGGTTAGTTATATTAACATTATAATTAATCTGTGGCTTTTTTATTGCTTTAAATATAGCTTTTTTCAATGTTTTTGTAGTTGCATAAAAGTCGGAAAATATGTTATAATGTCCATATACTATGGAGGCAAGTTATGGAAGTAAAATCGTTTAAAACACTTGAATTTAATAAAATAATAGATAAACTGCAAAATTATGCAGGTTCTGAATTAGGAAAAAAGATTGCTGGACAGTTGACTCCTTATACAGATATTGATGAAATTAAGCTACATCAAGGAGAAACTTCAGAAGCTGTTACTATGATTTTGAAAAAAGGTTCTCTTGGTATGGGTGGACTTAGAGATATTAGCACATATATAAAGAGAGTAAATGTAGGTGGTTCTCTTAATATTGTGGAACTTCTTCATATTGCTGATTTCCTTAGGGTTGCTAAAAGAGCTAAAAACTATGGACAGGCAGAAGGTAAAAATGATTCTTTCCCTGTTTTAGAGCCTAGATTTAATGCTATAGAATTGGCTAATGATTTGGAAAGAGATATTGAAAGATGTATAATTTCTCCAACTGAAGTATCAGATGATGCAAGTTCAACTCTTAGAGAAATCAGAAGAAATATTAAAATTTCTAATGATAGAATAAAAGAGCAACTTAATTCAATCATTCATTCAGCAAGCTATAGAAATATGTTGCAGGACCCTGTAATCACAATAAGAAATGACAGATATTGTGTACCGGTTAAACAGGAATATAAAAATGCTTTTTCAGGTATGATTCATGACCAGTCAGCAACAGGTGCAACTGTGTTTATTGAACCAATGAGCGTTGTTAACCTTAACAACAGAATAGCAGAATTGTTAAGTAACGAAAAAGTTGAAATAGAAAGAATTTTAGCACTTCTTTCTTCTAAGGTTGCAGAATATGACGATTTACTTCTTTCAAATCAGGAAATATTAGCCGATTTAGATTTTGTTTTTGCAAAAGGCGAATTATCAATTTCTATGAAGGCTACAGAACCTATATTTAATACAAAAGGCTATATTAATATTAAAAAGGCAAGACACCCATTGTTAAATCCAGAAACAGTAGTTCCAACTAATATTTATATTGGTAAGGATTTTAATACATTGCTTATAACTGGTCCTAATACAGGTGGTAAAACTGTTACACTTAAAACCGTTGGCCTTTTTACATTGATGGGACAGTCAGGGCTTCATATATCAGCCTTTGATAACTCACAGCTTACTGTTTTTGATGAAGTGTTTGCTGATATTGGCGATGAACAGAGTATTGAGCAAAGTCTTAGTACATTTTCATCACATATGACAAATATAGTTAAAATACTTGATAAAATAACAAATAATTCTCTTGTATTATTAGATGAATTGGGTGCAGGTACTGACCCAACAGAGGGTGCAGCTCTTGCCATTTCTATAATACAGTATTTGCATAAAATAGGTGTCAGAACTCTTGTAACAACTCACTATAGCGAATTAAAGCTTTTTGCTTTATCTACAGAGGGTGTAGAAAATGCTTCTTGTGAATTTGATGTTCAGACTCTTAGACCAACATACAGATTGCTTATTGGTGTACCTGGTAAGAGTAATGCTTTTGCCATAAGCCAAAGATTAGGACTTCCAGAATTCCTTATTGAAGATGCTAAGGAAGTTTTAAGTCACGAAGATGTTAAGTTTGAAGATGTTATTACTGACCTTGAAATTAACAGAAAGTCTCTTGAAATAGAAAAAGAAAAGGCTGAGGAATATAGAAAAGAGGCTGAAAGACTTAGAGTAGAGGCTCAGAAACAAAGAGAAAAACTTAATTCACAGAGAGAAAAGATAATCCGTAAGGCAAATGAAGAAGCCAGAATATTAATAAGCGATGCCAAGGATGAGGCGGATAAGGTCTTAAAGGAAATTCGTAAACTTCAAAGAATAGGTAATACGAAAGCTATTGAAGAAAAAAGACAATCTCTTAAAGATAAAATGTCTAAAGTTGAGAGTAAACTTAGCAAAAATGAAAAGAAAAATTACAATGTTCCAGAAAAACTTGTCATTGGCGATAAGGTTAAAGTTCATTCCCTTAACCAAAGTGGTGTAGTAGCTACTTTGCCAGACAAAAATGGAAATGTAACAGTAAAAACTGGTATTATGAAGGTTACAGTAAATATAAAAGATTTATCTCTTGACCAAAGTGATTCAGTAATTATGGCAACTCCAAAGAGATTTGCATCTAGCATAAAGAGGAAAAAAGCTAGTAATGTTTCAGCTGAGATAGATTTAAGAGGCTGTTTAGCAGATGAGGCTATTGATTTAGTAGATAAATATCTTGATGATGCGTATTTAGCAGGTGTTTCACCAGTAACTATTATTCATGGTAAAGGTACAGGGGCATTGAGAAAAGCTGTTCACACATTCTTAAAGACAAATGCCCATGTAAAGTCATTTAGATTAGGTCAATATGGCGAAGGTGAATCAGGTGTTACTGTTGTGGAATTAAAGTAACAATATACAATAGGAGGAAAGGTTTATGGAAAATAGATATAAGGTTTTAATTGCTGATGATGATGCACATATTTCAGAGCTTATAGCTTTGTATATGGAAAAAGAAGGATATGAAACCCTTGAGGCACATACGGGCAGAGAAGCCATAGAATCCTTTAAGGAACACGACCCAGATATAGTTCTTTTAGATATTATGATGCCAGATACTGACGGCTATCAGGTTTGTAGAGAAATTAGACAAATGGGACAAACTCATATTATTATGATTTCTGCCAAAGGCGAAACATTTGATAAGGTTTTAGGACTTGAATTAGGTGCTGATGACTATATTGTTAAGCCTTTTGACTCAAAAGAATTAATCGCCAGAGTAAAATCAGTTCTTAGAAGAAGCGAAACAAGACATAGTAATGTTTCAAAGAAAGTAATATTACCTAATCTTGTAATTAATCAGACTACTTACACAGTAATTTACCACGGTAAGGAACTTGAATTGCCTCCAAAGGAATTTGAACTTCTTTCTTTCTTAGCAAAATATCCAAATCAGGTGTTCAAGAGAGAGGAATTACTTGATAAGATATGGGGTTATGAATTTGTAGGCGATACAAGAACAGTAGATGTACATATTAAGAGATTAAGAGAAAAAATGCAGTATGAAGACAGTTGGAGTATAAAGACTGTTTGGGGTGTTGGTTATAAGTTTGAAGTTAAAAATAACTGATTTTTGTAAATAATGCTTGTATTTTATATGCTTTTGTGATATACTTGTCTCGATATTTTAGGAGGTGCGATTATGAGCATTGCTTTTATTGTTATCACAGCTTTAGTAATTATTGTTTCAGTTCTTCTTGTTGCTTTAATTCTTGCACAGAAAAAGGATGCAGCTGGCTTTACAAATGGTATGGGCGGTATGGTAAGCTCAAATACTTATTGGGGTCAGAACAAGAAAAATTCTATTGAAGGTAAACTTGAATTTCTTACAAAGATTGCAGTTGTTGTATACTTTGTATTAGTTTTAGTTTCTAACTTCGTTAAATAATTTCTATTGCGAAAGAGAGGATAATTCCTCTCTTTTTTTTATACATTTGTAAATCTCAAAGTTAATTTGTTACTTGTGGTTTTAATTATAGTGTGATAAACTTAAATCAAAGAATATGTAAAATTATATATTATTGGAATATTTATACTAGCTTTAAGGCAGATTAAATACATAAACTACATAGAGGAGGGTTTTGTATGGACGAAAACAATATTTTATATGAAGAAAAAAAAGAAAAAGTTTTGGAATTTATAAATAGTAAAGATTATTTCCCTATGGGATTGAAAGATATTGAGGTATAATGCAGGTACCTCATGAAGACAGAGAGATTTTTTCTAATATTATAGAAGATTTAGAAAAAGAGGGTAAAATAATAAAGTCTAAAAAGGGCAAAATTATGAAACCTGAAGAACTAAAGTTGTATGTAGGACAGCTTACAGGAAATAGCCGAGGCTTTGGCTTTGTAAAGGTTGATGGTCTTGAGGAAGACATTTTTATTCCGGCTAATGCTATGAATAATGCCATGCACAAAGATACCGTAATGGTTAAGCTTAATCCAAGTTCCAGAGGAAAAAGACAAGAGGGCGAAGTCGTAAAAATAATCAAAAGAGGTATGGACGGTATAGTCGGTACTTACCAAAGCGTAAAGGGTTATGGCTTTGTTATTCCTGATGACAAGAAAATAGCAGACGATATTTTCATTTCTTCTGGAGATAGTATGGGAGCAGTTACAGGTCATAAAGTAGTAGTGAAAATTACTAAGCCAGCAGGACAAAAGAGAAAAAATCCAGAGGGTAAAATTATTGAAATACTAGGACATATTGATGACCCAGGCGTTGATATTCTTTCAATAATAAGACAATTTAATTTTCCTACTGATTTTCCTGAAGATGTAATGAAACAGACAGAAGGTATTCCAAGTGTTATTGACCAAGAAGAAGCTAAAAAGCGTGAAGATTTAAGAGATGTGACAATGGTTACTATTGATGGGGAAGATGCAAAAGACCTTGATGACGCTGTTTCTGTAGAAGTTCTTGAAAATGGTAACTATAAATTAGGCGTATATATTGCAGATGTTTCTCATTATGTAACAGAAAATTCTCCTTTGGATAAAGAGGCTTATAAAAGAGGTACAAGTGTATATTTAGTAGACAGAGTTATACCTATGTTACCTCATAAATTGTCAAACGGTATTTGTTCTCTTAATGCCGGAGAAGATAGATTTACTTTATGCTGTATTATGGAAATAGATAAAAAAGGTACAGTCATAAATTCTGATATTAAAAAGGCTGTTATAAATGTAAACAGAAGAATGTCATACAATGTAGTATATGATTTACTTACAAATGAAAATTCTGAGTATTTAAAAGAATATGAAGATTTAATGCCCATGTTTAAAAATATGGAAAAACTTAGAAATATTCTTTTAGAAAAGAGAATAAAGCGAGGAGCTATTGAGTTTGAATTTGACGAAGCAAAGATTATACTTAATGAAAATGGTAAGCCTATTGACATTGTAAAAAGAGAAAGAAATGTAGCCACAAGTATTATTGAAGAATTTATGCTTGCAGCTAATGAAACAATAGCCGAAAGATTTTTCTGGCTTGAATTACCTTTTGTGTACAGAACTCACGAAGTACCTGATGAAGAAAAGGTAGAACAGCTTGAAAACTTTATCGGTAAAATGGGATATATATTAAAAGGTAATGCGACACATCCAAAGTCTTTCCAAAAAATGTTGGAACAGGCTAAGGGCAAACCTGAGGAATTGCTTATTCATAGAATGACATTACGCAGTTTCAAACAAGCTCGATATACTGCTGAAAATGGCAAGCACTTTGGCTTGGCAGCCACATATTACTGCCACTTTACTTCTCCTATTAGAAGATACCCGGATTTACAAATTCACAGAATTATAAGTCAGTATTTAACAGGAGAATTGACAGATAAAAGAATAAGCAAATATAATAGAACCCTTGCACAAGTAGCACTTCAATGTTCTATAAATGAAAGAAAAGCAGAAGATGCTGAAAGAGAAACAGATAAATATAAAATTGTTGAATATATGCAAGATAAAATTGGAGAAACATTTGACGGTATTATTTCAGGTGTTACTTCTTGGGGAATATATGTAGAACTTGAAAATACTGTTGAGGGTATGGTATCAACTGATGATTTGTATGATGATTACTATATCTACGATGAAGATAGTATGTCATATATGGGAGAGCATACTCATAAGACATATACTATTGGCGATAAGGTAAAGGTTACGCTTGTGAGAGCAAGCCTGATTGATAGAGTGATTGACTTTGAATTTGCACAAGAAGAAAATTAATGTTGCAAATGAAAGGATATAGTGATAACATTTAAGATAATGTTATTTTATAAACAAAAGTGAGGGGATAGTATTGGTAGCTAAAATTTATTCGTCTGGACTTATGGGGGTAAATGGTTACACAGTTGAAGTTGAGGTAGATACAAGTCAAGGTTTACCTAGTTTTGAAACTGTTGGACTTCCAGATAGTGCTGTAAAAGAGTCTAAAGAGAGAGTAAGGACAGCAATTAAAAATTCAGGCTATACTTTCCCTGTAAAGAAAATTACAGTAAATCTTGCACCGGCAAATACAAGAAAAGAAGGTCCAGCCTATGATTTACCTATAGCTTTAGGTATATTAAGTACCATAGGTATTATAAAATGTAAGGATATTAGTGATAGTATTTTTATAGGAGAATTATCTCTTGATGGTAGAGTAAAGGCTGTTGACGGAGTTTTGCCTATGGTACTTTCTGCAAGGGACAATGGCTTTAAAAGATGCTTTGTTCCTTGTGAAAATGCCGATGAGGCTGCTTTGGTAAACGATATTTCTGTATATCCAGTTAGTTCTGTATCACAGCTTGTGGATTTCTTTAATGGTAAAATAAAAACTGAACCTAGAATTGTTGACATAGAGGCATTTTTTAATAATAAAGAACAGGAAACAAATGATTTTGCTGATGTAAAAGGGCAGGAAAATGTAAAAAGAGCTTTGGAGATTGCTGCTGCTGGTATGCACAATGTACTTATGATAGGACCTCCTGGTTCTGGCAAGACAATGATGGCAAAAAGACTTCCAACTATATTGCCGGATTTATCTATGGAAGAAAGTTTAGAAATTACAAAAATATATTCAGTAGCCGGTCTTTTGAGAAATAGGGATGCACTTTTTACAAAACGCCCTTTTAGAGCACCACACCATACTATTTCTGGCTCAGCTATGGTAGGTGGAGGTAGAATACCGAAGCCTGGAGAAGTAAGTCTTTCTCATAATGGTGTTTTGTTTTTAGATGAATTACCGGAATTTAGAAGAGATGTTTTAGAAGAGTTAAGACAGCCTTTGGAGGATTGTAAGGTTACTATTTCCAGAGTTAATGGTACAATGACATATCCAGCTAACCTTATGCTTGTGGCGTCAATGAATCCTTGCCCTTGTGGCTATCATGGATATTCTGATAAATGTACTTGTTCACCTAGCCAAATCAAAAGATATATGGGGAAGATAAGTGGACCATTGTTGGATAGAATTGATATTCAAATTGAGGCTTCAGCTGTAGAGTATTCGGATTTGGAAAGTAAAGAGGCTGGCACAAGTTCATCAGAGATAAAAGAGCGAGTTATAAAAGCTCAAAAAATACAATTAGAAAGATATAAGAATGATAATATTTTCTTTAATTCGCAACTTTCAGCCCCTTTGATTGAAAAATATTGTGCTTTGGGCGAAAGTGAAAAACAAATGATGAAAACAGCTTTTGACAGACTTAATTTTAGTGCAAGAGCATACCATAAATTGTTAAAAATAGCTAGGACTATTGCAGATTTAGATAGTAGCGAAAATATAGAGGTAAGGCATATAGCTGAGGCTTTGCAACTTAGAAATCTGGATAGAGTTACTCTACATTAGGAGTGATTTGTATGAATTATGATAATAAATACATAATGTGGTTGTCTTCACTCAATAATATAAAATTGTCTACAAGAAGAAAGTTGCTTGATTATTTTGGTAGTGGGCAGGAAGTATGGTTGGCAGATAGTAAAGATTTAAAATACTCTGAAATTTTAAATACAACTATAATAGAAAAAATAGTAGCTAGTAGATATAAATATTCTGTTGATGAAGAACTGGAAAAATTAAACAATATTAATGCTAAATTTTATACAGAAGATGATGAAGAATATCCTGAAAAATTAAAGTATATTCCAGATGCTCCTTTAGGTATATATGTAAGGGGAAAGATAGTTCCAGAAGATAGGGTAAGTGTAGCTATTGTAGGCTCAAGGCGAATTACTGACTATGGTGCTATGTGTTGTGAAAAATTTTCAAGAGAATTAGCACAAAATGGTATATGCGTTGTAAGTGGTCTTGCAATGGGTACAGACGCTGTAGCTCATAGCAGTTGTTTAAAAGGTGGAGGCATTACCTTTGCTGTTTTAGGTACTGGCGTTGACACTATTTATCCTGTTTGTAATACCAATTTAGCAGATAAAGTTATGGAAAAAGGCTGTTTGATAAGTGAATTTCCTTTAGGAACAAAGGCTTTTCCAGCAAATTTTCCAATAAGAAACAGAATTATAAGTGGTATGTGCGATGTTACAGTTGTTATTGAGGCTGATGAAAAAAGTGGCACAATGATAACAGCAAACCACGCATTGGAACAGGGCAGAACAGTTATGGCACTTCCAGGAAATATTACAAGCCGACTTAGTAGAGGTACTAACAATTTAATAAGACTTGGAGCAACCGCTGTTACAAAAACAGAGGATATTTTAGAGGAATTGAACATAACAATACCTATTAAAAATACAAAAGAAAATATTAAAAATTCGGGAAAAATAATAAATGGTCTTGCACCAAATGAAAAATTGGTTTATGATTGTATGGATTATGAACCAATTACGATTGATGAAATAATAGAGAAGATTAATTTAAATATACAGGACGCGTCTTGTGCATTAACTATGTTAGAAGTTCAAGGATTGATACAGAAAATGTCAGGACAGAAATATGTAAAAGTTCTGTAGGAGGATGTATAATGAGTGCGAAAAAATATCTGGTTATAGTGGAGTCACCAGAAAAATCAAAGAATATACATGGCTTTTTAGGCTCTAATTATAAAGTAATTGCTACCAAAGGTCATGTTAGGGATTTGCCTAAAAGTGAGCTTGGTATTGATATAGAAAATGATTTTGAACCTAAATACATTACTATACGAGGAAAAGGGGAAATATTGGCACAACTTCGTAAAGAAGTTAAAAAAGCTGATAAGGTCTATTTGGCAACCGACCCTGACCGAGAGGGAGAGGCAATTAGTTGGCATTTATTGTATGCCTTAAAACTTGACCCAGAAAAGACAGCCAGAGTTACATTTAACGAAATTACAAAAGATGTAGTTAAAAAGTCTATAAAAGAAGCCAGAGAAATTGATATGGATTTGGTTAATGCACAGCAGGCTAGACGAGAATTAGATAGAATAGTGGGTTATAAAATTAGTCCACTTCTTTGGAAAAAAGTAAAGAAAGGACTTAGTGCCGGTAGAGTACAGTCTGTTGCACTTAAACTTATTTGTGAAAGAGAAGAAGAAATAGAAAACTTTGTTCCACAGGAATATTGGTCTATTGATTCTACATTTAAAACTACAAAGGGTAAAAAGTTCCCTGCCAAGTTCTATGGAGATAAAAAGGGCAAAATTGAATTAAATACAAAGGAAGAAACAGATAAAATCCTTAAAGCTGTTGAAAATGCTGACTTTACTGTAGAAAAGGTAAAGAAAAGTGTTAGAGCTAAAAATGCCCCAGCTCCATTTACTACAAGTACAATGCAGCAGGAGGCATCAAAACTTTTAGGCTTTGCTCCTCAAAAGACAATGAGAATTGCACAGCAACTTTATGAAGGTGTTGATATTGAGGGTGAAGGCACAGTAGGTTTGGTATCTTATATCAGAACTGACTCTGTGAGAATATCTGATGAGGCTTATGAACAGGCTAAAGATGTAGTTTCAAAACGCTATGGCGAAGAATATCTTAGAGAAAAGAAACAGTATAAGACAGATAGTTCGGCACAAGATGCTCACGAGGCTATTAGACCTACAGTAGCACAGAGATACCCTGATTCTATAAAGGAAAGCCTTAGTCGTGACCAGTATAAGCTCTATAAACTTATTTGGGAAAGATTTATGGCTAGTCAGATGATGCCAGCAAAGTATGCAACAGTAAGTGCAGACATTGATGCAAATGATTATATATTTAGAGCAACTGGTTCAACACTTATGTTTGACGGTTATTTAGCTGTATATAAAAAGAATGAAGAGTTAGATGATGAAAAGGCTATGCCTGAAATACAGGAAAATGATACTGTAGTGCCAGTTACTATTGAGGGCAATCAGCATTTCACACAGCCACCTGCAAGATATTCAGAGGCGTTACTTATTAAAACCCTTGATGATATAAAGGTAGGTAGACCATCAACTCTTGCACCAACTATTGCAACAATTCTTGCCAGAAATTATGTTACAAAGGAAAAGAAACTTTTGTATTCAACAGAATTAGGCGAAATTGTAAACGAAATACTTACAAAGAACTTTGAACCAATTATCAATGCTGAATTTACGGCTGATATGGAAAATACTCTTGATATGGTTGCTGACGGTAAAATGGAATGGAAGCAAGTGTTAAGAGATTTCTATCCTTTACTTGCTGAACTTTTAGCAGAGGCAGAGGCAAAGGTTGAAAATGTAGAAATTCAAGATGAGGTTACAGATGTTATTTGCGAAGAATGTGGCAGAAATATGGTTGTGAAATATGGCAAGTATGGTAAGTTCCTTGCTTGTCCTGGTTTCCCAGAATGTAGAAATACAAAACCTCTTTTTGAAGAAGCCGGTGTAAACTGTCCAATTTGTGGTGGTAAAGTTTTAATAAAGAAAACTAAAAAAGGCAGAAAGTATTTTGGTTGTGAACATAATCCAGAATGTAGTATGATTTCTTGGTATAAGCCAACTGGGGAAATTTGTCCGGAATGTGGCGATGTACTTGTGGTAAAGGGTACAAAGACTAAGAGGGTTGCTTGTAACAATCCAGAATGTAATTTCACTAAAGAATATGTAGAAAAAGAAAATGAAGAAGAATAAATAATGTGTTATGAATCCCGTTTGCATTTTGTAAACGGGACACATAATATAAAGCAAAGGAGGGCATGTATGGCAGAATTAGTTTTATATCGTAGAAGATTTATACCTGATGAAAAGATTTTATTGAAAGATGATAAGGTTGTATCTGTTTCCGATGATGCCATAGTAACAAAATGGGAAGTATTGACAAAACGCCATGATTTTACTCATGGAATGTCTTGTTATTATATAAAAGAGGGATTTAAAGTAAGTAAATTCCTTGATGACAATAACGATATTATTTATTGGTATTGTGATATAATAGAAACTGAGAAAGATGGAAATACATATACTTTTAATGATTTATTAGCAGATGTTATAATTCGTAATGACGGTAGAGTAGAGGTTGTAGACGTTGATGAAATAGGTCGTGCTTTAGAAGAAAATATTTTACCAACAGAATTAATTGCAAAGGCACTTTATCGTTTAGATAAATTATTGAGAATAATATATTCAGGCGAATTTGAAAAATATCAAGCACCGTTAAACAATTAATAGAGGTCCATAAATGGATGAGAAAGAAAAGAAACCTAAAAAGAAAAATATACATAGTGGTCATAGACATAGAGTAAGGCAAAGATTTTTGAAGGAAAATTCCTTAGAAAGTTTTGAAGAATATCAAATTGTAGAATTACTTTTGTTTTACGCATATCCTATGAAAGATACTAATGAAATGGCACATAAATTGTTAGATACCTATGGCTCATTTCATAATCTGTTGGCAGCAGGCGCTGATGACTTAATGGCTAGAGGTAATTTGACAGAGGGTGCTGCTGTTTTAATATCTATGTTGCCACATATTGCAAGGCGTTATGAAAACAGCTTTTATTCTAAAAAAGAACAAATGGATACTTTTGCAAGGGCGTCAGCGTATTTGACTACATTATTGTCAGCTAGACCTTTTGAAAGTTTTGTGCTTTTGTGTTTAGATATTAATAAGCGATTAATAAATTATATTTACATAAGTGATGGCACAACAGACGGAACAAAAGTGTATATTGATAAAGTGATCGAAAAAGCATTGATAAATAAAGCTAAATTTGTTATAATAGGTCATAATCATCCATCAGGCAATAGAGAAATGTCTAATGCTGATTATGTTGCCACTACTGCTATTATTAGAAGTCTTGAACCATTAGGTATAAAAGTTTTGGACCACATTATTGTTTGCGATAAAAACTGGAAGAATAATTTTAGCTTTGCCAAGGAAAAATATCTTGGTCTGAAATACAACATATCTGCTGATTAGGAGGTAATATTATGAAAAAATTATATAAAATCAGAAGTGAAGCTGTTGTAGGTGGTGTTTGTGCGGGTATCGCAGAATATTTTAATATTGATAAAACTGTTGTAAGGGTAGCTTTTGCTCTTATCAGTTTAATAAGTGGTGTATTCTTAGGTATAGTTTTTTATATTGTTTGTATGATGGTTATGCCTGATAAAGATATATAAATTGTCATTTAGGAGGATTACAATGGAAAAGTCAATGGAAAAAGTTGTTGCACTTGCTAAAAACAGAGGTTTTGTTTATGCTGGCTCTGAAATTTACGGCGGTTTAGCAAATACATGGGATTACGGTCCTTTAGGTGTTGAACTTAAAAATAATGTAAAAAAAGCTTGGTGGAAGAAGTTTGTTCAGGAAAGCCCTTATAATGTAGGTGTTGACTGTGCAATTCTTATGAACCCAGAAGTATGGGTAGCTAGTGGCCATGTTGGTGGCTTTAGTGACCCTCTTATGGACTGTAAGGAATGTCATGAAAGATTTAGAGCTGATAATATCATTGATGATTTTATGAAAGATAATGGTATTGAAGGTTCAGCTGACGGTATGACAGAAGCTGAAATGCAGGCTTATATCGATGAACACAATATTCCTTGCCCTAGCTGTGGTGCTCATAACTTTACTGGCATTAGACAGTTCAACCTTATGTTTAAGACTCACGCTGGTGTTACAGAAGATAGCAAAAATGTTGTTTATCTTCGTCCAGAAACTGCTCAGGGTATTTTTGTAAACTTTAAAAATGTTCAGAGAACAACAAGAAAGAAAGTTCCTTTCGGTATTGCTCAGGTTGGTAAGTCATTTAGAAATGAAATTACACCTGGTAACTTCACTTTCAGAACTAGAGAATTTGAACAGATGGAACTTGAATTCTTCTGTAAGCCTGGTACTGAAATTGAATGGTTTAACTACTGGAAAGAATACTGTAGAAATTGGCTTTTAAGCCTTAATGTAGATGAAAAGAATATTGTTCTTCGTGACCACGAACAGGCTGAACTTGCTCACTATTCAAATGCTACAACAGATATTGAATATATGTTCCCATTTGGTAAGGGCGAACTTTGGGGTGTTGCATCAAGAACTGACTTCGACCTTAAAGCTCATGCTGAACACTCTGGCGAAGCTATGGACTACTTTGACCCAACTACAAATGAAAAGTATGTTCCATACTGTATTGAACCATCTTTAGGTGCAGATAGAGTTACTCTTGCTTTCCTTTGTGAAGCTTATGATGAAGAAGAAATTGGCGAAGGCGATGTAAGAACTGTATTACATTTTCACCCAGCACTTGCTCCTTTCAAGGCTGCTGTGTTACCTCTTTCTAAGAAGCTTTCTGAAGAAGCAGGCGAAGTATTTGCAGAACTTAGCAAGTATTTCAATTGTGATTTTGATGATGCACAGGGTATTGGCAAGAGATACCGTCGTCAGGATGAAATTGGTACTCCATATTGTATTACATATGACTTTGATTCTAAGGAAGATGGTTGCGTAACTGTTCGTGATAGAGATACTATGGAACAGGAAAGAATTAAGATTTCTGAATTAAAGGATTACATTCTCAAGAAGATTGAATTTTAATTATACTTTTTAAGATAAGGTGCATTGATATTGTGTCAATGCACCTTTTTGCAAATTTTTATTTTTAGTCTTGTAATTGTTTACAAAAATAGTATTGCAAAATTAGTAAAATATGGTATAATAGTTGTAAGATAACTGAATTTAATTGGCAATTTGCACAATTAATATAGGAGGCGGTTAAAATGGGTAAAAAGTTTGTATATTTATTTTCAGAGGGTAACGACCACATGAGAGAATTACTTGGTGGTAAAGGTGCTAACCTTGCAGAAATGACTTTGCTTGGTATGCCAGTTCCTCAGGGCTTTACAATTACTACTGAGGCTTGTACTCAGTATTATGAAGATAATGAAACTATAAACGATGAAATTCAGCAGCAGATTATGGAATATATAGGTAAACTTGAAGAAACTACAGGAAAGAAATTTGGAGATACTGAAAATCCACTTTTAGTTTCTGTTCGTTCTGGTTCAAGAGCCTCTATGCCTGGTATGATGGATACTATTTTAAATCTTGGCTTAAATGATGTTGTTGTAGAAACAATAGCTAAAAAGACTGGTAATCCAAGATTTGCATATGACTCATACAGAAGATTTATACAGATGTATTCAGATGTAGTAATGGGCGTAGGTAAAAAGTACTTTGAAAAATTAATTGACGAACTTAAAGCTGAAAAGGGCGTTAAGTTAGATACAGAGCTTACAGCCGATGACCTTAAAAGACTTGCAGAACAGTTTAAGGCAGAATATAAATCAGAAATAGGAAAAGATTTCCCAACTGACCCTAAGGAACAGTTGATTGGTGCTGTTGAGGCGGTTTTCCGCTCATGGAATAATGAAAGAGCTGTATATTACAGAAAGATGAATGATATTCCTGGCTCATGGGGTACTGCTGTAAATATCCAGTCAATGGTATTTGGTAATATGGGCGAAACTTCAGGTACAGGTGTTGCATTTACTCGTAATCCAGCTACTGGCGAAAATAAGCTTTTTGGTGAGTTCCTTATGAATGCACAGGGCGAAGATGTTGTTGCTGGTGTAAGAACTCCAAGAAAGATTGACCAGCTCAAGGAAGTTATGCCGGAAGTATATGATGAATTTGTAGAGATTTGTAATAAACTTGAAAATCACTATAAAGATATGCAGGATATGGAGTTTACTATTGAAGATAAGAAGCTCTATATGCTCCAGACAAGAAATGGTAAGAGAACAGCAAAGGCTGCTTTAAAGATAGCTTGTGATTTAATTGATGAGGGTCTTATTGATGAAGAAGCTGCTCTTTGTATGATAAATCCAAAGCAGTTAGATGCTTTACTTCATCCACAGTTTGATGATGAGGCTTTGAAAAAGGCTGAACCAGTAGCTGTAGCTTTAGCAGCTTCTCCAGGTGCAGCTTGTGGTCAGATTGTATTTACAGCTGAAGATGCTGTAACAAAAGCTAAGGCCGGCGAAAAGGTTGTTCTTGTTAGACTTGAAACTTCTCCAGAAGATATTGAGGGTATGAACTATGCACAGGGCGTACTTACTGTTAGAGGTGGTATGACTTCTCACGCAGCCGTTGTTGCAAGAGGCATGGGTACCTGCTGTGTTTCTGGTTGTGGTGAAATAAATATTGATGAAAATGCTAAGAAGTTTGAACTTGCTGGCAGAACTTACAAAGAGGGAGATTGGATTTCTCTTGATGGTTCTACAGGTAGCATTTATGGCGAGGCTATTCCTACAGTTCCTGCTACTATAAGTGGAGAATTTGAAAGAATAATGAATTTAGCTGATAAGTATAGAACACTTGAAGTTAGAACAAATGCTGATACTCCAAGAGATGCAAAACAGGCAGCAGCCTTTGGTGCACAAGGTATTGGTCTTTGTAGAACAGAGCATATGTTCTTTGATGCAGACAGAATTTCAGCTATGCGTGAAATGATTTGTTCTGATACAGTAGAAGAAAGAGAAAAAGCTCTTGATAAACTTGAACCTATGCAGCAGGGCGATTTTGAAAAACTTTATGAGGCTATGGAAGGTAAACATGTTAATATTCGTTTCCTTGACCCACCACTTCATGAATTCCTCCCTACAGCAGAAGAAGATATTGAAGAAGTTGCAAAGGCACAGGGCAAGACAGTTGAACAGATTAAGGCTATCATTGTTTCTCTCCACGAATTTAACCCTATGATGGGTCATAGAGGTTGTCGTCTTTCAGTTACATTCCCAGAAGTAGCAAGAATGCAGACAAAGGCTGTAATTAAGGCTGCTATTAATGTAACTAAGAGACATCCAGAATGGAATATTGTTCCAGAAATTATGGTTCCTTTAGTTGGTGAACTTAAAGAATTTGCTTTTGTTAAGTCAATAATTACTGAAACTGCTAACAAGATTATTGCTGAATCTGGAATTGATTTAAAGTACAAAGTAGGTACTATGATTGAAATTCCAAGAGCAGCTTTAACTGCTGATGAAATTGCAACTGAAGCTGAATTCTTCTCATTTGGTACAAATGACCTTACACAGATGACATTTGGTTTCTCAAGAGATGATGCTGGTAAGTTCCTTGATTCTTACTATTCTAATCAGATTTATGAACATGACCCATTTGCTACACTTGACCAAAAGGGTGTTGGTAAATTAGTTAATATGGCTGTTCAAGGTGGTAAGAGTACAAGACCAAATATTATTCTTGGTATTTGTGGCGAACATGGTGGCGACCCTGCATCTATTGATTTTTGCCATAGAGCAGGCTTAACATATGTAAGCTGTTCTCCATATAGAGTACCTATAGCACGACTTGCAGCAGCACAGGCAGCTATAAGAAATAAATAATGTAAGCTATTTATTTGTCATAGGGCAAACCCTTTTATCCAGTTTTAGGGCAAAAACATTATCCTGTGAGATAAATAAAAATAAGAATGACCTTGGAAGTCAGTAATCGGCTTTCTTGGTCATTTTTTATATTTTTTGAAAAGTTGAATATTTGAAAACCCTAGAAAACTAGGCATTTTTGAGACTAAAAAATCAGATGAAACTATGATTTCATTGGGTATGATTTTAATGAAAAATTTGACCGATAAAGCAATATAATTACAGAAGCAACAGGATAAAGAATTTGCCCTAAAAGAGAATAAAGACGTTTGCCCTGTAACATAGAGTATTTGAAATTTGTTTTTGGGAACAGCGTTTTTGGGAAAACAAAAAAGAGCTTCAATCCCAGTAAAACAGAGGAATAGAGGGTTCCCAAAAGTTTTCCCAAAAACCACCGTTTTTGGGAAAACTTTTGCTTTTGAGAATTCAATTTTCTTAATATCTTTAATATTCTTAGCAGTGTCTTTCGCACTTTCGCTAGTCATACCAAGACCATTATTAATACCGTTGATAGCAGAATTTCCAAGAGTATCAAGAGAACTAAACTGTTTTCTAAGTCCAGCTATTGTATTTTCAATCTCCTCATCTGTCCAAACTCTGTTGCCATTTTCATCAGTCTGTTCAGTCCATTTGGTTCTTAATAATTGAATTCTTTTTTCTATAATCTCGTCGTAAGATTTAGAAGTTTCATCTAACCCAGCTCTTAAATACTTCAAAGCATCTGCTTCATCTGTCCACGTTTTAGCAGTATCTAATACGGCAATCTTCTGAGCAACAACCATATCTTGTATACGGGCTATAGCAACATCTTTTAAAGCCTGTTCATTAAGTCTAAGATTACCATTTTCGTCAACTAAATACTTGAGATATTCAGGACTAAGAGCCATAATAGACTGGAATGTATCAACAGAAATATACCCCTCTTTATTATATTCCTTAATAGCATCTCTTAAAGTTTTATAGGCGTTCTGGATTTCGTCTATTTTCTTACTGAGGTCGTCAACTTTAAATGTGAAGGTCGGATTGGCTTCTTTAGCTTTCTCTAAAGCAGCTTGATAATTTTCTAAAGATAGAGTAGCTCCATTTAAGTTTTTCTTTTGCTCCTCTAACGCCTTATCAAAATCTTCTGTTTGAGCTATCTTTAAATCATCTTCGCTAAGACCATTGACGAATTTATTTACTTGTCCTTTATCTTCAGAACTATACTTTCCTGAAGTAAGTTTATCTACCAAATCAATTTTTCTTTGAGATTGTATTTCTCCCAATTCTTCTAACTTGTCTATAAGTTGGTCAACTGAAAGTCCATATTCGGTTGCTTTTGCCTCTAACAAATCGCAATATTCGACATTTTCAGGATTTGCTTTCGCATTAAATTTCTTAATTTCATCACTTGTATTAAAGTGCTTTAAAAGCTCTAATTGTCGAACCCGTCTTTATTTGCTTCAAAATCAACTTTAAATTTCCATTTACCAACCACACCTTGTAAATCAGGATACATTTCTTCAAAGAAATCAATTACTGATTGGTCTGTTAAACCATCGGTAGTTTCTTGAATTAATTTAGCAACCTTTTCTTGGGCAGCTTTTACATCTTCGTCTGAACCACCGTTCTTATATATCTCTTGAGAATCTTTATATGCTTGTTTTATTTCATTATATTTTTCAAAAAGAGCCTTGTCTGGTATAATTTTGTTTTCGAAAATACTTCGGTTATATATTTCATCATAACTATCAAATTTATTTTGAATATCACTAAGCTGTGATGAAAGATTGTCAAGGAACGAATCTTCCATTCCCATTCTCTTTCCTAGTTTTTGTATATCAAGCATCTTGTTATAGACATCTTTTAGGTTTTCTCCAGAAACATCTACCCAAACATATTTCGACTGTCCATAAATATCTGCGGAAATATCATCTCCGGCAATACCCATCACATTATTTCCTGATTGTTCAGTAATGCCAGCCCCATATACTTTCTTTAGCTCATCTACAAAATCTTCGTAACCTTCTTGGATAGGAATTTTAAAGGTTTTTGTGGCTGAATTCATTTCTTCCATCAACTTATCCATATTAGATGAAGCACCAAGATTATGTGTAAGAAAATGACCAATTCTTCCAGCAATACCATCGCCTTTATCAGCATTAAATTTATTTAATACCTGATACCACTCTGTTTGAGTTAATTCGTCAAACGCTTTATTAGCACCCTTAATTGCTTCTTTAATCTTATCAATAGATTCAGCTTCACTACCAAATTTTTCAATCATTTCGTCTTGAATTTTTAATAATTCTTCACGAGCTGAATATGTTTCTTCATAAGATGCTGTACTACTGTTGATAGTTTCGTGTAAGTCAGCTATCTTCTGACGATAATCTTCGATACTTTCTTTAGTACTTTTAAATTCTGAACCAGCTTCAGCAGCAGCTTTTTGAAGATTTTTGCTTGCGTTAATGCATTCATAAATAACACTAATTGTTTCTGTAATTGCGAAAACTAAAGCCATATTGCCTACTGTAGCCAATGCTTCCATACCAAGTTCGGCTGCTTTAGATGCTTTGGTCATATTATTAAGACTTTCTGTTCCATTTTGTGTACCTTTTACAAAATCTTTAGCTCCTTGACTAGCGTTTGTCATAGTTTTGTTAAAAGCTTGAGTATATATTGTTGAATCTTTTACATTTGTATTATATTTTTCTCTGATACCTTTTAATTTTTCAACTTTTGCAACATAATTATTGATAGCTGTTGTGTCGGCTTCCCCAAATCTCTGCTGTTCTGTGAAATAATTTTGCTTTATATCACTAATAAAAGTCTTAATACCAGAAACCCCAGGAACAACTTTTTGTGTTCCCCAATCATTTTTTGCTTTAAATATCGTACTATTTGTTCCTGAAAAGATACTTAAATTCTTGACATTGGAGCTATTATATGATAAGTTTAAAATATATTAAATTTTAAATAAAGAAGGGGTTGGTATTATGGCATTAATTAAATGTCCTGAATGTGGAAAAGAAGTTAGTGATAAGGCATTAACATGTATCCATTGCGGATGTCCATTGGTTGAAAAAAATCATTGTATCATCAATGGAGTAGATGTTGATTGTTCGTTTTTATTTGATCCAAAGTATGAAGACATTGAGATCAAGGAGCTTATAATGATGGAAAAAACAAATCTTGACGCAGGAATTGCAGACAAGATAGTAGAAGAATGGTCTAAAAAAGGCGAAATACCACCTGTCTTTAATGGTAAAATTTCTACTTATGAAGAAGAGAGCAGACAGGCTATGGAGCGAATTAATAACCAACTCCACTGTCCAAAATGTGGTTCTACTTCTATCACAACAGGAGCAAGGGGAGTAAATTGGTTTTGGGGCTTCATAGGTGCAAACAAAACTGTTAATCGCTGTGGTAAGTGTGGATATACTTGGGAACCTTGATGGGGGATAGGTTTTGTAGGTCAGGTTGTGGAATATGGCATGTGAAATGTCTTTTTGGTCAATTTTTTATTATTAAAAAAAATAA
>ERZ791915.756-NODE-756-length-29705-cov-5.235818_pt1 | contig 29705 bp, 24 predicted proteins | sample MGYA00510139_ERZ791915 | MGnify/ENA primary metagenome ERZ791915 (study PRJEB30046, sample SAMN00792117) | human gut metagenome | study: EMG produced TPA metagenomics assembly of the A metagenome-wide association study of gut microbiota in type 2... | reverse complement strand
CTCACAAGATCCTTAGTCTTGCTCGTCTGCCAGTTCCGACACTTCCGCTTGACTTACGCCACGAATGATATAATACCATCTAATGAGGTTTAGGTCAAGTGATTTTGCAAAAAAATATTTTTTTATTAAAATCCTTTTATCCGGGCAGAAATGATATTGACAAACTCCACGAGTTAGAATAGACTAACCGCAAAGGGAGGATAAAATGATGTTTTTGGAAATCAAGGGAATTAAAAAGAACTTTGGCGAGGGAGACAGCCTTGTAGAAGTGTTGAAGGGGATTGATTTATCCGTGGAAAAAGGAGAGTTCTGTGTACTGTTAGGACCTTCCGGCTCCGGTAAATCAACCCTTTTAAACATTATAGGAGGAATTGACCGGGCGAATGAAGGCAGCATTACGATCAATGGTGAAAAGACAGAGGATATGAATGAAAAGCGTCTGACCATATACCGGAGAAAGCACCTGGGCTACATCTTCCAGATGTATAATCTGATTCCGAATCTTACCGTACAGGAAAATATTGAGGTGGGCGCTTATTTAAGTGAGCATCCACTGGATGTGGAGGAGCTGATCGGGACACTGGGACTTGAAAAGCATAAGAATAAGCTCCCGAATCAGTTATCAGGAGGACAGCAGCAACGCTGTGCCATTGGAAGGGCTATTGTGAAGAATCCGGATATTCTGCTTTGCGATGAACCGACCGGAGCGCTGGATTATAATACATCGAAGGAAATCCTGAAGCTTATCGAGACGGTGAACCAGAAGTACGGAAATACCGTTATTATGGTTACACATAATGATGCGATCAAAAATATGGCAGACCGTGTGGTGAAGCTCCGGGACGGACAGATCCGTAAGAACTACCTGAACGAAGATAAAATGAAAGCCGAAGATCTCGACTGGTAAGGAGGCAGATAATGAAGAACCCATTAAATAAGCGCCTCCCAAGGGAGATCAGGGGCGACTTTGGAAAGTATCTGGTCATCTTTTTACTACTGGTGCTCTGTATTGGATTTATTTCCGGATTTCTGGTGGCCGACAACAGTATGATCAGGGCCTATAATGAAGGATTTGAAAAATATAACATAGAAAACGGACATTTTCTGACAGAGCATAAGATGAACAAGGCGCAGAAAAGGGCGGTGGAGTCCCATGGAATCACTCTGTATGACCAGTTTTATGTCGAGCAGGAGGCAGATTTTGGTGCCAAAGTGAGAATTTATGCAGAACGGGATAGGGTGAATACCGTTTGTCTTATGAAAGGGGCTTTTCCTGAGAAAGAAAATGAAATTTCGTTGGATCGTATGTTTGCAGATAATCATGAGCTTACGGTCGGAGATGCAATTCTTCTTGCGGGCAAAGAGTATACCATCACCGGGCTGGTGGCATTGCCGGATTACAGCTGCCTGTTTGAAAATAACAGTGATTCCATGTTTGATGCGATGCTCTTTGGCGTGGCAATTGTTTCAGGCGATACATTTGCACAATTTACAGAGGATGAACTGAAATATGATTATGCCTGGAAATATGATGTCGAACCACAGAGTGAGGCAGAAGAAAAGACCGTTTCTGAGGATCTGATGAGTGACGTTAATGAAGAGGTGGCTCTTAAGGATTATGTGCCGCGGTTTGAGAATCAGGCAATTAATTTTACCGGGGAGGATATGGGCAGTGACCGTGCCATGATGATTGTTCTTCTTTATATGGTCATTGTAATTATGGCATTTGTTTTTGCCATTACGACCTCAAATACGATTGAGAAAGAAGCAAATGTGATCGGAACACTCCGGGCAAGTGGTTATACGCGGGGAGAATTGATCCGTCATTATATGGCAATGCCCTGTATTGTGACGCTGATCAGTGCTATGCTTGGAAATATTCTGGGCTATACCGTAATGAAAAATATCTGTGCCAGGATGTACTATGGGAGCTACAGCCTGCCGACCTATGAAACGGTCTGGAATGCAGAGGCTTTTTTGGAGACCACGGTGGTTCCTGTGGTACTTATGATACTTATTAATTTCTGGATTCTGTACCGGAAGCTGAAGCTGAGCCCGCTGCAGTTCCTGCGCAGGGATCTTTCCCGGAAGAAAAAGAGGAGAGCAGTGCGGCTTAATCCGTCACTGCGGTTCTTTACCAGATTCCGTATCCGTGTGCTTTTGCAGAACGCGGCCAATTACCTCATTATGTTTATAGGTATCCAGTTTGCGTATGTATTATTGATGTTCGGGCTTGTCATGCAGCCGATTCTGGAGCATTATCAGGAACTCATCACTGACAATATGATTGCGGACTATCAGTATATCCTGAACATGCCTGTGTCAGAGATGAATGATAAATACAAGCTGAAAATGCTGCTTTCAATGCTGCAGTTTGAACAGAATGTAGAGACGGAAAATGAGGATGCAGAGAAATTCAGTGCTTACACCCTGCGGACAACCGATGAAAGCTATATGCTTGAGGATATCCTGCTTTACGGAATTGAACCGGACAGCCGTTACGTGCATCTGTCCTTAAAGGAGGATGAGGTTTATATTTCCTCTGCCTATGCGGAAAAATTTAGTCTGCAGAAGGGAGATACAATTACATTAAAGGAAAAGTATGAGGACCAAACCTATACCTTTACGGTAACGGGAACTTACCCCTATGAAGCAGGTCTTACGGTATTTATGACCCGTGATCATCTGAACGAAGTGTTTGATCTGGGTGATGACATGTTTGGCGGATATTTCAGCAACACGGAGATTACCGATATTGATGAGAAATATATCGGATCGGTCCTTGATCTTTATTCTTTGACGAAGGTCACCCGGCAGCTGGTTCTTTCTATGGGAGAAATGATGAAGCTGGTCTGCGGCTTTGCCATTCTGATCTTTGTCATTCTGGTTTATCTGCTCAGCAAAATTATTATTGAAAAGAATGCACAGTCCATTTCCATGACGAAAATCCTTGGATATTCCAGGGGAGAAATTGCACGGCTCTATATTCTGCCGACTTCGATTGTGGTGGTGCTTTGTGTTCTTATAAGTATTCCGGTTACATCGTATGAAATTGGAATCATCTGGAAAGCCATGATGTCAGGCATGATGACCGGCTGGCTGCCGTACTGGGTGCCCAAACAGGCTTATATCCAGATGTTTGGCAGCGGTCTTGTCTGTTATCTTGTGGTGGCGGCACTGGAGCTGCACAGAATCAGCAGGGTGCCAATGGATATGGCACTTAAGAATGTAGAGTAAGGCGGGTGGAAAATATGAAACAGTTAAAGAATAAATTGCTTTATTGGGCAGTGATCGTTGTGATTGTCGGGATTATTGTGCTGACAGGCTGTCAGGCAAAGGGAACGGATGCTGATGCTTCGGACGCTGGTACAACCGATGAAGCAGCAGTCGATGACGTAATGGATATAAATGAGGAACCGGTCGTTTATGAATATCACGAAAGCGGAATGGAAAATGATAAGGAAGAGTCCGTTTATGTGCTTGCAGCTCCGGATGGGACGCCAAATGAGATTACCGTAAATGTCGCCCTGAAAAATAACGGGTTGGATCAGAAACTCACCGACAAAACGTTTCTCACGAATCTGAAGAATAAAGAAGGTGACGAGGAGGTAACAGACCTTGGAGACGGCCGTTATGAATGGGAAAATCATGGAGAAGATATTCACTATGAAGGCACAGCAGAAGCGTCTGCAACACTTCCGGTTTCAGTAAAAATCACGTATTATCTGGACGGCACGGAGGTGGAGCCTGCATCCCTTGCCGGAGCGGATGGCAGGATTACCATGCATTTTGATTATACGAATCAGACCGGAAGCGGTGATGACTTTACCCCGTTTTTTGTGATCAGCGGAATGCTGCTTGACGGAGATTGTGCACGGAATGTCAGTGCGACAAACGGAGAAGTGAAGTACCTTGATGGAGATTATCTGATTTATGGCATGCTGCTTCCGGGGGTACAGAGTGCACTTTCTCTTGATACGATGGAGCTGTTAGAGGATGAGGATGTAGATCTGCCGGAGGAGATGGAGGTATCGTTTGATGCAACAGATTTTAAGCTTGATTTTACGGCAACGTTGTATTCCAATGGAATCCTGGAGGAGGACAATTTTGATGATATTACCGATAAGCTGGATGAACTTGCAGATAAATTTGCAGATGCATCCGGTGATACTGCAGATCTGAAAGAAAAGATCGGGAAGCTCAAAAACGGCGGCGCGAAGCTGCGCGATGGAGCAGACTCCTTAAGCACCGGACTCTCCCAGTTAAATGATGCGTTAGCCCGGATGGCTGCAGCAGATCCGGAAGGGTATGCTGCACTTTCAGCACAGGTGTCCCGGTTAACTGAAGGAAGTAAGTCCCTGTCTGCGGGAATCCGCACCTACACATCCGGTGTGGATCAGGCATGTGAAAGCATCGATGAAAGCACCTCTTCCGATGGGGAGGATACGGATTATGAAACAAAAGCGGAAGAACTCCGTACCTTATCAGCTAAGCTTAAGGCCATGAAAACGGCAGATCAGCAATACAACAATTTCAGCGGTCTGGAGGACGGAAAAACAGGTGGCGTTTCCTTTATTATTGAAACCGGGGAAATCAGCGCGGATACGGAAAGCAATTAGACAGGATTAGCGGTACATCGGAAGCAGGTAGAACCGATCGAAAAACAGAATAATAATGAATGGAAAGAACCATAGGAGATTATTGGAAACTTCTCTATATTTTGGGAAAAAGCTGCCGATATACTTAATAACAGTTCAATGTGTCAAAACGGATTTTGACGATCACTAATTCACTCAGGGAGGAGAGAAGCGTATGAACACAGTACAGTCAGACAGCTATGCAGCAAGTGCGTATGCACAGAACACCACCAAAACACAAAAAGAAGACACCGGTGCCACCAGGCAGTCATCCCAGACGAAGAACTATGGAAAGACGATTGGGGAGCCGAAGCTTTCCGATGAAGCTGCGAAATATTATGACCAGCTCAAGAGCAAATTCGGCAATATGGACTTCATTCTCGTCAGCAAGGACATGAAGGAACAGGCAAAAGCGATGGCATCAAGCTTTGCAAACCCCAATAAGATGGTAGTTTTAATCGATGAAGAGAAGCTTGAAAGAATGGCAACCGATGAAGCCTTTCGTAATAAATACGAAGGTATTATTGCCAATGCGAAGAGTGGCTTAAGCCGGCTGAAGCAGAGTATCGGAAGCAGCCAGCAGGTGAAGGGTTATGGAATGCTGCTGAATGATGGCGGTAATGCATCATTCTTTGCAGTAATTGACAAGTCCCTTGCTGCACAGAGGGAGCGCATTGAGAAGAAGTCTGCCGAGAAGAAGGAAGCAGCAAAGGCCGATGCCAGGAAGCAGGAGAAGAAGAAAGCGGAGGAAAAACGGAAGGAAGCTGCCAGTGAGAAAGCGGATAAAACCCGGGAGGAAACCGGCAGGACATACCGTGATACCTTAAAGGACTACGGAATTGAAGAAGATGATGATACCATTATTATCACAGCGTCTTCCGCAGAGGAGCTGGAACGTCTGGTAAATGACTATTTCTACAACCAGCGCAGCAATCAGGTGATGACACCACAGGAAAAAATGGTAGGCCAGAACATGGACTTCCGTTTATAAGCAGGAGAGGCAGCAACATGGAAGCAACACGTATTACTACGAAAGAAATACAGAAAACGCAGGAACTCATTGATTTTATCAAAAAAAGTCCAAGCTGTTATCATGTGATTCACAACATCGCAGCAGAGCTTGAAGAGGCCGGCTACGAGCAGCTGAATGAAGCAAAGGAATGGACACTTCATAAGGGTGGCAGATATTTTGTTACCCGCAACCAGTCTTCCCTGATTGCCTTTATGCTTCCGGAAGAGACTCTGGGAGGCTTTTTAATCTGTGCATCCCACAGCGATTCCCCGACCTTTAAGCTGAAGAGCAATTACGAAATGACGGTTGATGACCGTTATCTGAAGCTGAATGTGGAAAAGTACGGTGGAATGATCTGCTCCACATGGCTGGATCGTCCGCTTTCCGTTGCGGGACGTGTGGTCGTGAACCGGGGGGACGGTATTGAGAGTGTGCTGGTGAATCTGGATCGGGATCTGTGTCTGATTCCGAATCTTGCCATTCATATGAACCGTCAGATCAACGAAGGCTATGCCTACAATGCACAGAAGGATATGCTGCCCCTGCTTGGCGAAGGGACAGCAAAAGGGAAGCTTAAGGAGCTGCTGGCAGAAGCGGCAGGTGTAGAAGAGGAGGCTCTTTTAGGCTATGATCTTTTCCTTTATTTAAGGGAAGACGGACGCATCTGGGGAGCAGAACAGGAGTTTTATTCAAGCCCTAAGATCGATGACCTGCAATGTGCATTTGCCTCGAAGGAAGCCTTTTTACAGGCGGAGAATACCGGAATGGGTAAGGTGCTTGCCATTTTTGATAATGAAGAGGTTGGAAGTGGTACGAAGCAGGGAGCAAAGTCTACATTTCTGTCAGATGTCCTTGCAAGAATTCAGGAGGGCCTTTCCCTTACTAAAGGAGAGAGTATCCGCCAGATAGCTTCGAGCATGATGCTCTCGGCAGACAATGGACATGCCCTGCATCCGAACCATACCGATAAGGCAGATCCAACCAATGCGCCGCGTCTTAACGGTGGTGTGCTGATCAAATATAATGCCAACCAGAAGTATACCACGGACGGCATTGCAGAGGCATTATTTAAGAAGCTCTTACAGAAGGAGGAGATTTCTTATCAGGAATATACAAACCGGAGCGACATTGTAGGAGGTTCCACACTGGGAAATCTGTCCAACGAAAAGATTTCATTAAATACCGTGGATATGGGAGCCGCCCAGCTTGCCATGCATTCCGCCTATGAAACAGGAGGAACGAAGGATACGCTTTTCCTTGTGGATGGAATCCGTATCTTTTACGAAAGCAGAATTCAAATGGAAGAAGATGGCAGATATCGTTGTTACTAAAAAGATGTAACGGTCAGCCCTGCCCATTCATAAGCTGCCGGATTGTATGGATTGGCTGATAAATATACGTGTTTTCCGGCATGGCTGAACTGTTACAAAAAGATTGCAATAACGTATGGTTTTTGATAGAATAGGACTGGTCAGAAAGTTGATCAGTTCTTATTTGGTAACTATTCAGTATAGGTCGAAGCATTTACTGCCAAGACCGTAAGAAAATGATTCAGTAATGCAAAATCCCATCGGCGAAGCCGAATTGGAATGGATTTTGCATCGTAACTGTGAAGGTACTGAACAGTTACCTTATTTGATTAATTAGACAGGGAAATGGATTATGCATAAGAAGAGAATGCGACAATGGATTACGTTGTGTATCGTGTTTGCGATGCTCTTTTCCGGGATGTACTTTGAAAAGCTCAAGGTAGATTCCCAGTTTGTTGCATGCAATTTCCCGGATAATCCTGCGGTCATCCGGGCTGCAGAACCGACGGCTGTTGTGGCTCACTATCGCAAGCTGAGTCAGGAATACCGTTCGGCAGCAAATACCATGGAAATCAGTTCCGGGCGGAAGAACCGCTCAGAGTCTGTAGAACTCCAGCTTCTGTTGCTGGTGGCAGGACTCCTTTCCATGTGTGTATGGCTGGCATTCTTACAGGGCTGCCAGCGTCTTTGTCATGCTGCATACAGCAGCTTCTTTATTATTTCCTATATACATAATCGGGATGGCAAGAAACGAATCTGTACGTGCTAAGGTACGGTTTAGCTGAATCTGCTGAAAATCAGGTGGATTTGTGAAGCGTACAGAGATTGCAACTGACTCATAGAAGGTCTATGGGTTTATTTTGGTATGCACATTATTTTGGAAAATGGAGGATGTTATTCATGGGTGAAATGATTGCAGCCGTAGTTTTTATTGTCATCGCTGTTGCAGCCGGCGTCTGGGTATGGTGGCTTGAGCGGTAAAGGTTACTATGTGAAAGGAAGTAAATAAAATGAATATTGGATTATGGCTTATTGTTATTGTTGGTGGTGCTGTTGGAATTCTTTCGACTTTATATTGCGTTATTTCTTTAGTTGCTGTTCTGGCATATAAGATTTACAGAAAGGTGGTACATAAGATTCCGCTGTGCAATTGAACTTGGGAGAGCAGCGAAGACTGCATGATCTGCCATAAAGGATGATCGATAAATTTACTAATTATTAAAAATAGTGTAACTATTCAGCCCCCGGCTAAAAACTGCCGTTCCGGTTCTCTCCCGGAACGGCAGTTTTTGAGTGTGCCATGCATATGAGATAATGATCCGGTGGATCATTTTTGAGTAGAGCACTTAGCGAGTCATTGCGAGCATGGTGCGAATCATGCAAGTACACCTGGCAAGGTATTGTCGAGCCGGCGAAGCTTGCCATCAGAAATGAAGCCGCCGTCTTACTGCATCACGAAGCCGCTGCATGGAGAGCATGGCGATTAAGGCAATGACAATCACACTGCATACAGTAAGTACGATCGCAGACCAGCCTAAATAGAGCGGCCGGCTGCAGAAACGATCAATCAACAGCTCCAGTGCCACGCAGAATACCGCAATTTCAGCAAAGATATAAAGGGCTGCTGACAGGAATGAAAACCGGAAGGTATGAATCAGCAGAGTGAAGATCTCAGCCAGAATCGTAAGCAGTACCGTAACCGGAAGTGCCAGTTGGAAGAACCATTCACTGCTTCTGGTATTATAGGTAATGAGATAAAGGTAAATTCCGATTGAGATTCCGTCAAAAAGCAGGGAAACATAAATCGGAAATTTATTCTGGATAAATGCCGGCAGCAGGAATACGAACAAAACCAGACAGATGCCGATGATAAATAAGGACCACAGCGAGCGGGAATAAACGAACAGGTTTAAGGCCAGACAGCTTAGTGAGGTCGCAAGCAGCACCACGATGGTAAACAGGAACAGATCCTTGCGTTTTACCGGATCAACCTGCCCTTTCACCGTGGGAAAAGGTGGCTCATAGGTGAGCCCCTCTAACTCATTAGGATTAATAACAGGTGTGTTGCATAAGGGACATTTCTTTAACGAAGGGTCAAGCTCGACCCCACAGTTCACACAGTATGACAATGTCAGGACTCCTTTCTTAAATAATAACCGGTTAGTCCCGGTTACTCTGTATGGTTACATGGACGCCGTCTTTCACGAGCTTACGGAAGAAGTAGCGCTCCACATCACTTTCGATGATGTTACTTGCAAAGTTAATGGTGAGCGTATCTTCAAAGCTGGCAATGGCACAGTTCGTCCGGCTCGAAAAGGGCTGTCCCATATAGATATCAAATTTCTCAATATAAGGCTTCATGTCGTCCGGAACCTTCAGGGCGCCCATATTGGTTAAACCGGCAGAAGAGTTCTTATCCTGCACGATACGGTAGAACTGGCGTACGACGAAATCCTTGATGAACAGCGGAACCACACGGATGACCGGATTGCGCTGTGTACTGGCATTTGTTGTAATATCACCGCGCAGAAACTTTTCATTAATATAATAACGCATGTAATGGTGTACCTGTGTAATGATTTCCTCAAAGGTATAGTCACCGAGGCGGGGATCGATGGAAGGGTAAACCATCGTAATAAAGTTTCGAAGCGTCTTTGATGGGAAGAATCTCCGTAAGTTGACCGGCATGGCAATTTTCACCGGGTGAAGCCGGATATGCCATTCATTCTGCTGCTTCTGTAACAGGGCATAAAGCAGAACCGAATTCAGATATTCGGTCACGGAGGCGTTGTATTTTTTTGCAACGGCGAGCACCTCAGAGGTACTCATTGCTCCCTCAATGACATTAAAGGTATAAAAGGGCTCCTTCGTTCCGCGGACACGGTAGGTTTTTTCTCCCGGACGGGGAGGACAGACCTTGGCATTGGCGTAGCGCATATAAGCGTCCTCTAATTCTTCCGGATCCGGTGTTTCGTGAATGTCCTTAACGAAATAGCCGTTCGAAATCTCATGTCCAAGGAGGCGCAGGTAATTCGCGGTAATGGTGTTTAAGACGAACATGCCGCCTGTACCGTCACCGAGAGAGTGGTGCGCTTCTAAGGAAATCCGGTTCCCATAATAGTAAATTCTCATGAGATAACGGTTGTTTGCGCGGAAGGACATCGGCATACAGAAGTTACGGATGTCCGGCTGTACGAAAGGTCCGGGGCGGTGATTCGGTGTTAAATAACGCCAGAAGAATCCCTTGTGGATCGCTGTTTTAAAGATCGGAAACCGGGGAAGCGTCATATCGACCGCCTGCTGCAGAATATCCGGCTGAATCGGTTCCTTTAAAACAACAGATAACCGGTATACGGAGGAAAAGTCCTTCCGCTGGAGAGTCGGGTAAACAATTGCGGACAGATCCAGCTTGTACCAGACTTTCCTTTCATGCTTATGCAATTTGCTGGTGGCAACGTTTGATGCTGCCTGATTTTGACTTTTTTTCATGATTCAGTACTCTTTTGGTTTTCTGATAAAGCATTTTACAATCTTATTCAGTATACCACATTGTATGAAAATATGATATGATATCAGGGTTAAAAGTTCAAAAGTCGTTCGTGCTTGCACGATAAGAATTTTGAACTTGGAACCCGCCAAACATGAGAAAGAAGCGATTTACGTAGTAAATCAGCGGATTTCGAATGTTTGAGAATTGCGGGAGCTGCTTTGCAGCGAAGCAATTCGTGGATATCAAGTCAAGGTTAAAAGTTCAAAAGTCGTTCGTGCTTGCACGATGAGAATTTTGAACTTGGAACCCGCCAAACATGAGAAAGAAGCGATTTACGTAGTAAATCGGCGGATTTCGAATGTTTGAGAATTGCGAGAGCTGCTTTGCAGCGAAGCAATTCGTGGATATCAAGTCAAGGTCAAAATAGGGTTAAAAGGTCAAAAAGTGTAACAGTTCAGCTTATGAATGGGCAAGACTGACTGTTACAATGTGAACGAAAAGTAAGGAGGATCATATCCATGAGAAGAACCCCGAAAGAGAATATTAACCAGAGCTTTATTAACCTGATCCGCAAAGCTCATGGATTGATTGAAAATAGTGATATCGAGAAGCATCGTCATTCCCAGGATCAGATGGGAGCTTTATTTGGAAACAGCCGGGAAGTAGCAGTGACGGAAACCACCGTCGGATCAATGTATGCTGAGTGGATCCGTGTAGACCGCCCGCATTCAGGAAAGAAAATTATTTTGTACTGTCATGGCGGCGGCTACAGTACCGGAAGTCCGTTGTATGCCAGAACCCTTACTACGAAGCTTGCAAGCCAGCTCTCCATGGATGTGTTCTGCTTTGATTACCGTCTGGCACCGGAACATCCTTATCCGGCAGCGGTGGACGATGCACAGACAGCTTGGGATTATCTGATGCTGCAGGGTTATGGGGCGAAGGATATTTTCGTGGCAGGTGATTCCGCAGGAGGAAATCTGGCGCTGGCACTGGGACTACGGTTAAAGAAACAGAAGCGGATGCTTCCGGCCGGCTTTGTGCTCATGTCTCCATGGACAGACCTCACTGTATCCGGCAAGACCCATGTGACGAAAGCTGATGTGGATCCGGTTCTGAATCAGAACTACCTGAATGAAATGATTGAAAATTATGTGCCACAGGCAAAGAAAGTGCAGATGGAAGCGGTAAAGCCTCTGCAGGCAGCAGGCACTTTGCAGGAAGGAAACACTATACGGGCGGCAGGCACTTTGCAGGAAGGAAATACTATACAGGCAGCAGGCACTTTGCAGGAAGGAAATACTTTACAGACAGCAAATACTCTACGTGAAGCAAATGCTTTGCAGGAAGGAAACACTATACAGGAAGCAGGCACTTTGCAGGAAGGAAACATTTTACAGACAGCAGATACTCTACGTGAAGCAAATGCTTTACAGGAAGGAAATACTTTGCAGACAGCAAATACTTTACAGACGGCCGGAACGGAAAAACAGAAGCCTGGTGACAAGTCTGCTAATAAGGTGTTTGAAGAAATATTTGATACAGAATATTTACGGAATCCGGAAATTTCCCCATTATTTGGAGATTTTACGGGATTTCCGCCAACTTATATTCAGGTGGGAGATCTGGAAGTGCTGATGTCTGATTCCACCATGCTGCAGAAGAAGATGAGCGGCGAGGGGGTAGCAGTTTCTCTGGATACTTATAAGAATATGTGGCACGTGTTCCAGATGGGACCATTTAAGACCGCAGTGGAAGCTATTCACAAGTGCGGTGAATTTATCTATTCTGTGCAGTAAATAAGTTTGTGAATATTGGAGAGGCCGGTGGAAGTGATGGAAGGCGTTTGGACATAATCCGGTATAAAAAGAATTTTATGTCCAAAAAAATGAGAATAAAGATCCAAAACAACGGAAATATGCTTAAAAACAGCAAAATTCAGATGAAATTTGGACATAAACAGTGAAATTTGAAGCTCATATGTCCAAAAGTAAAAATTATTTGGACATATTTTCTTATAAAGGTAGAAATATGTCCAAAACAGTATAATTAGAGTTGCCGCCGTGGGAAATAACCAGAGCCGCCGGAAAAACAGGCCGCGGCGGAAAAATAACCGGAGCCACCCCGGGAAAATAACCAAAGCCGCCGTGGGAAATAACCAGAGCCGCCGGAAAAACAGGCCACCCCGGAAAAATAACCAGAGCCACGGTGGGAAAATAACCAGAGCCACCGCAGCGAAAAATAACTTGAAGAAAGAAAAAGGAAAACGGAGCCGGAGGCAGAATATTAGAAGTAGAGACTTGTGAAACGGTAGTTTTGGTAGTTTTACGAATGGGTTCGGAGTAGTTACAGCTTGAAGATAAAGGACGTAACCATTGAACATACGAGAAAATCTGGAACAACTGGAAATTGAATATTTAAGTCCCTATGCGGCACACAGCCGCAATTCGAAGGGGAGGCTTCGGGAGGAGGAGCAGTGTGATATCCGTCCGGTCTATCAGCGTGACCGTGACCGGATCCTGCATTCGAAGTCCTTCCGGAGATTGAAGGATAAGACGCAGGTATTTCTGACGCCGGAGGGGGATCACTACCGTACCCGTATGACGCATACCCTTGAGGTATCCCAGAATGCGCGGACGATTGCAAAGGCACTCCGGATGAATGAAGACCTGGTGGAAGCCATTGCTTTGGGACATGATCTTGGACATACCCCGTTTGGACATGCCGGGGAGCGTGCACTGAATGCGGTCTGTCCGTATGGATTTATCCATAGTGATCAGAGCGTGCGTCTCGTGGACATTCTGGAAAAAGGCGGGCAGGGACTGAATTTAACCATGGAAGTGCGGGATGGCATTAAGAACCATCAGACGAAGGGCATGCCGTTTACCTTAGAAGGACAGATTGTACGTCTGTCAGATAAGATCGCTTATATTCATCATGACATGGATGACGCGATCCGGGCAGGAATTCTGAAAGAAAGTGATGTTCCGAAGGAGATTGGGGATATCATTGGATATACGACAGGAGAGAGGCTGGATCACTTTATTCATGATATTGTGAGTAACAGCTATGGTAAGGACGTTATTGTGATGTCGGAGCCGGTAGCAGATGCCATGAGGAAGCTCCGTGCATTTATGTTTGAAAGAGTTTATCACAATCCTGAGGCGAAGAGTCAGGAGGGCAAGGCAGAAATGCTGATCCAGACACTTTACAGCTATTACAGGCATCACTTGGAACTGCTTCCCGTGGATCTTATCAGGCTGCTTGATAAGGACGAGCCGGAAGAAAGGATTGTGTGTGATTATATCAGCTCGATGACCGATCGTTTTGCAATTGCCAAGTATGAGGAAATCTATATTCCCAAATCCTGGCCGAATGTGTAGGCAGATGAATCAGATTCCGCATAGCCTGACACATTTGCTGTGAAAGGTGTAACAATGTGACTTTACAAAGGTGCGATGATGTATTATCCAGATGAATTAGTCGAAGAGGTCCGGATGAAAAACGATATCGTGGATGTCGTTTCCGGCTATGTGAAAATACAAAAAAAGGGGAGCAGCTATTTCGGACTGTGTCCCTTTCATAATGAAAAATCGCCGTCCTTTTCCGTATCGCCCGGCAAGCAGATGTATTACTGCTTTGGCTGCGGGGCAGGGGGAAATGTGTTCAGCTTCGTAATGCAGTATGAGAATTTCACCTTCCCGGAGGCGGTTAAAATGCTCGCAGAGCGGGCAGGCGTGAATCTGCCGGAGGTCGAATATACCGAGGAGATGCGCCGGAAGGAAGACCGGAGAAGCAGGCTTTTAGAGATTAATAAGCTTGCGGCAACGTACTTCTTTTATCAGCTTCGCAGTGAGCGTGGCAAGGCCGGACTGGAATATTTGAAAAAACGTGAGCTTTCCGATGAGACAATCCGCCATTGGGGTCTGGGATTTTCCAATGTGACGAGCAACGATCTTGTGAAGTATCTAAAGAGTAAAGGTTATGATGACCAGATCATTCAGGAAGCGGGACTTGCAAGCTTCGATGAACGGTACGGTCTGCATGATAAATTCTGGAATCGTGTGATGTTTCCGATTCAGGACATTAATCACCGCGTGATCGGTTTCGGAGGACGGGTGATGGGAGATGGAAAGCCCAAGTACTTAAACTCTCCCGAAACACCCATTTTTGATAAGAGCCGTAATCTGTACGGACTCAATTTTGCAAGAACCGCACGGACGAATAATATGATTCTCTGTGAGGGCTATATGGATGTCATTTCCATGCATCAGGCGGGCTTTACCCAGGCGGTAGCCTCCCTTGGAACCGCATTTACCGCAGGACAGGCGAACATGTTAAGAAGGTATGCCAGGGAAGTGATCCTTGCATACGACAGTGATGGCGCCGGAGTGAATGCAGCATTGCGGGCAATCGGAATTCTGAAGGAAGTGGAGCTTACCGGTAAGGTTTTAAATCTCGAACCGTATAAGGATCCGGACGAATTCATTAAGAACGAGGGAGCCGAAAAGTTTCAGCAGCGGATTAACGAGGCGGAGAACAGCTTTTTCTTCGAGCTTCGCATCCTGCAAAGAAACTATAACCTGAAGGATCCGGAATCGAAAACGCAGTTCCACCGTGAAATTGCAAAGAAGCTCTGCGAGTTTTCGGAGGATGTGGAACGGGATAACTATATTCAGGCGGTTGCGGACAAGTATCTGATTGGATATGAGAATCTGCGCAAGCTGGTGATGAGTTACGCGCTGAAAACAGGAAATGTACAGCCGGTGGTACGACCCAAATCCGGCATCCAGCCGAAGAACACACCGGATGAAAACCGCAGGAAGCCGCAGAAGCTGTTTCTGACATGGCTTGTGGAGGAACCGCAGTTATACCCAAGGGTTAAGCAGTATATCTCTGTTGAGGACTTTACGGAGGAGCTGTACCGGAAGGTGGCAGAGAGATTGTTTGAGGATCTTGATAAAGGAGAAATCAATCCGGCAGCGATCGTCAGTCTGTTTAATGACATGGAGGAGCAGCGTGAGGTTGCAGGCGTATTTAATACAAAGCTGCAGGAAATTACAACGAAGCAGGATCGTGAAAAAGCCTTTCACGATATTCTGGTGGCACTTAAGAGAAACAGTTATGAATACTTTTCCAGTCAGCTCGGTGCCGACGTGAATGCACTCAAAAAGGCCATCGAGGGCAAAAAAGCACTGGAAGAACTTGAGAAAACGCATATTTCACTGGATTAAAGCTAATAATGGTAATATTTAGTAACAAGGAAGGATGGAAACACCAATGGATGAAAATGTACAGGCAAAGTTTGAGGAAAAATTAAAGCAGCTTCTTGCTATGGCCAAGAAGAAAAAGAATGTCTTGGAATATCAGGAAATTGTGGATTTTCTGGCTGAACTTGCATTGAATGAGGAACAAATTGAAAAGGTCATCGAGCATCTGGAAAAGAGCGGCATCGATGTGCTTCGAATTACGAATGATGACGATGATGATGTGATTGATGATGAAGAGATCATGCTGTCCGAAGAAGACGAAGTGGATATGGAAAATATCGACCTGTCTGTACCGGACGGAATCAGCATTGAAGATCCGGTCCGTATGTATCTGAAGGAAATCGGAAAGGTTCCTCTTTTAAGTGCTGAAGAGGAAATTGAACTGGCACAGCGTATGGAAGAGGGCGATGAGGCCGCCAAGAAGCGTCTGGCTGAGGCAAACCTGCGTCTGGTTGTCAGCATTGCAAAGCGTTATGTCGGAAGAGGAATGTTATTCCTTGATCTGATTCAGGAGGGAAACCTGGGGTTGATTAAGGCCGTTGAAAAATTTGATTACCGTAAGGGATATAAGTTCTCTACCTATGCAACCTGGTGGATCCGTCAGGCGATTACCCGTGCAATTGCCGATCAGGCAAGAACCATCCGTATTCCGGTACACATGGTCGAGACAATTAACAAGCTGATCCGTGTCAGCCGTCAGTTGCTGCAGGAGCTTGGAAGAGAGCCGCTTCCGGAGGAAATCGCAGAGGAAATGAACCTTCCGGTAGAACGTGTCCGTGAGATCTTAAAGATTTCCCAGGAGCCGGTTTCTTTGGAAACCCCGATCGGTGAAGAGGAAGATTCCCATCTGGGTGACTTTATCCAGGATGATAATGTGCCGGTTCCTGCCGATGCAGCAGCATTTACCCTGTTAAAGGAGCAGCTCGTTGAGGTTTTGGGAACCCTGACCGAAAGAGAGCAGAAGGTACTCCGCCTCCGTTTCGGTCTCGATGATGGACGTGCCAGAACCCTTGAGGAAGTCGGTAAGGAATTTAACGTAACCAGAGAGCGTATCCGTCAGATTGAGGCGAAAGCACTCCGTAAGCTTCGTCATCCGAGCAGAAGCCGTAAGCTGAAGGACTACCTGGATTAACTAACGATTCAGGGTCTTACAAAAGTAAAGCTGTATAGCGGTGGCTTGGCAAATGGGATCCGGAACAGGGATGGTCCGGATTAGTGAAGGATGGAGAAGAAAATGACAGGGAAAACAGCAGGAGGTGTCCGTCTGTCGGAGAGAATGCTGGCAATTGCGCAGATGGTAAGTCCCGGAATGCGTGTATGTGATGTTGGATGTGATCACGGCTTTATATCAATTTATCTTGTAGAGGAGGGGATTGCACCCTCGGTGCTTGCCATGGACATTGGGAAGGGACCGTTGCAGCAGGCACAGAGCCACATTGAAGAAGCAGGACTGCAGGATAGAATCCATACACGGCTGTCGGATGGCTTGACACAGTACCGGGAAGGAGAGGCAGACTGTCTCATTATTGCCGGAATGGGAGGTCCGCTCATGCAGGAGATCCTCTCAAATAAAAAGGTAGAAGATTTCAGGGAGATGATCCTTGCACCACAATCCGAAATCTGCGAATTCCGAAAATTCCTTGCGGATCACGGATTTGAAATTGTGGCTGAAAATATGGTTTTTGAGGATGGAAAATACTATCCTATGATGAAGGTTCAACGGCAGAGTGGGGGAGAGGTGGATCGAAAAGCGTCCTCCATACCGGGAACACAGGATGAGGAAATAGCTTACCGGTTCGGACCGCTTCTGCTTGCACGCAGGCACCCTGTTTTAAGACAGTATTTACATAAGGAAGAGCGTAAAAATATTGAAATTTTGAATTCGCTGAATGCTTATGAGGGGGAACGAATCAGCGCAAGGCGGAATATACTGGAACAGGAATTGTTTTTTATCCGGAAAGCGCTGCAGGAAATGGAAGGAGAAGGCTGGCATGGCAAATATTACCATTGACGGGGTGACGAAGGAATACCCGGATGGACTGAAATACGAGGTAATTGCAACGGAATACCAGCAGCAGTATGATAACATGATTGCGCTGGTTCTTGAAAACGGCAAGATCCGGGAACTGATCAAGCCGGTACATAAGGACTGTACGTTGTCCTTTTTAACCTTAAAGGATGTGATCGGGCATAAAACCTATGTCCGTACCGCCATTATGACACTGATTAAATCGGTGTATGATGTGCTGGAGGATAAGGAAATTACGAAGGTAAACGTAGAATTTGCCATCGGTCAGGGCTATTACATCAATATCAGGATGGATGAAAAGCTGACCCGGGAAATGGTAGAGAAGATCCGGCAAAGGATGAAGGAGCTGGTGGATGCTGACCGTCCGATCACCAAGCGGTCTTATCCGGTTGATGATGCGGTAGAGCTGTTCCGTAAGTACAAGATGTTCGATAAGGTGAACCTGTTCCGTTACCGCCGGGGATCTTCCGTCAATATCTATTGCCTGGACGGTTATTATGACTATTATTACGGATATATGCTGCCAAGCACCGGATATCTCAAATATTACGATGTCATGCAGTATGAGGAAGGTCTGTTACTGTTGATTCCGGGTGCAACCGAGCCGGATAAGATTGATTTTTTTGAGCCGAGGGAAAAGCTGTTCCATGAGCTGAAAACCGCGACCCAGTGGGGAGAAAGCATTGAAATTGAAACGGTTGGAGACTTAAATAATGCGATCTGCAGTGGGGATGTGAATGATATGATCCTCATGCAGGAGGCTCAGCAGGAACGCAGAATCGGTGAGATTGCACAGGAAATCGTAAGGCGTGGGGATGTAAAGTTCGTGTTGATCGCAGGTCCGTCCTCATCGGGTAAAACCACGTTTTCCCACCGCTTATCGGTACAGCTCCGTACCTACGGACTGGTGCCGCATCCGATCGGGCTGGATGACTATTTCGTAAACCGGGATAAGACCCCCAGGGATGAGAATGGAGATTACAATTTTGAATGCCTTGAAGCCATTGATGTGGCACAGTTTAATGAGGATATGCAGCGCTTGTTAAAGGGAGAAAGAGTCGAGCTGCCTTCCTTTAATTTCAAGACAGGACTTCGCGAATATAAGGGTAATTTCAAGCAGCTAGGACCGGAGGATGTGCTTGTGATTGAAGGAATCCATGGATTGAATCCAAAGACCACAGCAGAACTTCCTGACGACAGTAAGTTTAAAATTTATATTAGTGCCTTGACAAGTCTTAACATTGACGAGCATAATAGAATACCGACGACTGATGGAAGGCTGATCCGCCGTATGGTAAGGGATGCCAGAACAAGAGGCGCCAGTGCGAAGCGGACGATTGAGATGTGGCCCTCCGTACGCCGTGGTGAGGAAGCATATATTTTCCCTTTTCAGGAAAGTGCGGATGTGATGTTTAATTCCGTGCTGATTTATGAGCTTGCCGTACTCAAACAGTACGCAGAGCCGTTGTTGTTCAGCATTCAGAAGGGAGAACCGGAATATTACGAGGCAAAGCGACTCTTAAAATTTCTCGAATACTTCCTTGGCATTGACAGTGAAAACGTTCCCAATAACTCCATCTGCCGTGAGTTTATCGGGGGAAGTCTTTTTAACGTCTGATAACTGATAAGCCATGCATCTGCCATTGACACACTTTCCTGGAAGCTTGCAGGGCTCATAATTAAATGATGCCAGGGGCAAAAGCCCCTGACTTTGATACCTACGGATTGCTTCGTGCTACGCACTTCCACAATCCTACCCAATATTCGCATATCGTGGGATTATCATCCCACTTCTATGCTCATATCGGGGCGGGTCCTAAGGTCTTTCACCCACTTATGAGCAAGCTCATGTGGGCTTAGACCTTTTGACCCTGGTATCATTAAATAGAAATATAAGCAGGACAGGTGATCGCGGCCGTATTTATACGGGTGAGGAAAGTCCGGGCTTCATAGGGCAGAATGCCGGATAACGTCCGGTGGAGGTGACTCCAAGGCCAGTGCAACAGAAATATACCGCCTCGCAGGAGGTAAGGGTGGAAAGGCAGTGTAAGAGACTACCGCCTGCCTGGTAACAGGCGGGGCACATGTAAACCCCATTCGAAGCAAGACCAAAACGAAGGCGCTAAGGTTTGCCCGACCAGCCTTCAGGTGGGTCGCTTGAGGCTATTGGCAACAGTAGTCCTAGATAGATGATCACTCAACGACATAACCCGGCTTATCGTCCTGCTTATTTTGTAACTATTCAGAGCCATGCAAATTATGTAATAGTTCAGCCATGGCCATTCATAAGCTGCCGGATTGTACAGATTGGCTAACAAATATACGTGCTTTCCGGCAACTTATTTCATGTCGGGCGTCCGCCCTATAGAAATGATTGTATAAGCTGCCCTTAGTGAGCAAGCTCCCACGGTCATCTTGCACAATCATTTCTGCATGGCTGAACTGTTACCAAATTATGACAACATGGACGTCGAATGCTTGCATTCGTAAGGACATTTGACATAATTTATATGGCGAAGTAACCACATGAGTAAAACTACGTTGCGTTAGCAACGGTTTTACGAATGGGGTTCTGAATAGTTATCTTATTTTTTATAGGAAATTCCTATAAAGCAAGCGAACTCTTTATTTTATACATGGCAACAAAAAACCTCAGCTCACATGACGGTATGAGTTGAGGTTTTAAAATTCATTTCAAAAATTAAATTTCAGATCTTCCGGTGATTAAGCCATCTTGTTAACAGCCTGAGCTAAACGGGATACTTTTCTGGAAGCTGTGTTCTTATGGTAAACGCCCTTGCTGGCAGCCTTGTCGATTACTGCAGTAGCAGCAACTAAAGCTTCCTGTGCAGCAGCCTTGTCATTTGCTTCGATAGCAGCAACAACCTTCTTAACGGCTGTCTTAACTCCGGACTTGATTGCCTTATTTCTTTCAGCTCTTGTTTGATTAACTAAAATTCTCTTCTTTGCAGATTTAATGTTAGCCACGATGTACACCTCCTATTAAAAATCGTAAGTTACTGAGATGTTTCATTAAAGCCGGACACGGACGTCTTAATGTAAACACACGCATATTATTGTAGCCGTATCCTGCAAATATGTCAATAACAAAACGAATAAAATATGATAATTTTGGAAAAATAACAAATAATCATGAAAAAAATTCGGAGGGCAGGAAAATGGAGCAGGTACAGATCCGGACGGATTTGGCTTTAGAAGCACGGGAGAGCGTCTCGGAGAAGGAGGAACACCTTCATGGGGTGCAGGTGGAGGAGGAATATAAGGAAGAAAGTGAAATCAGGATTACACGGGTAACGATCGGGAGTAAGAATGGGGCACGCCTTCTGGGAAAGGCAATGGGAACCTATGTGACACTGGAGGCTCCTAATATGGCACATCCTGACGAGGATTACCATGAGGAGATTGCCAGGGAACTGGCGGATCAGATTAAATCCCTGCTTCCGAAGAAAAAGGAACAGCTGAGTATTCTCATTGTCGGTCTTGGAAACCGGGAGGTAACGGCAGATTCGTTGGGACCGCGTGTGGTGGATAACCTGACCATTACCAGGCATATGGTGATGGAATTCGGAAATGCGGCCTATGAAGGCCGTAAGCTACCTCTTACCAGCAGCCTGGTTCCGGGCGTCATGGCGAAGACCGGGATGGAATCGCAGGAAATCATCAGTGGTGTGGTGGCACAGACCCATCCGGATCTCGTACTTGTAATTGATGCACTGGCTGCCCGTTCAATCAAAAGACTGAACCGTACCATTCAGATTTCCAATGCCGGAATTAATCCCGGTTCCGGAGTCGGAAATTACCGGAGTGCCATTCAGGAGGAAAACCTGGGTGTACCGGTCATTGCCCTCGGCGTGCCCACGGTGGTGGACGCTGCAACCATCGTACAGGACGCTGTTTTTAAGGACTGTGGTATGGAGGATCAGGATTTTCTTGACCGGAAAGAAAAGATAACAGGCGCTATGGATGAGCTTTACAATATGTATGTCACAGGAAAGGACGTGGATTACGAGATCCGGCAGATCAGTCATATCATCTGCAATGCCATTCACCTGGCACTGGAGCTGTAAAACGCATGAAATTGAATGATTAAGACAAAGCAAGCATAAAATACCCTAGTGGGGTGTGAAAGCTTGTATAGATTATGGAACAGTCATCTGGCCCGGAAGGGCATCATACGATTTGCAGCACTGGTATTGATTAGTCAGGTGGAATGGGCATATCTTCCGGTGGCGGGATATCTGCGGCAGATGGACAGCAGGGCAGCGGAGCTGTCTTTGACTGAACGCGCCATTGCCATGGAATCTGCCTATTACTATTATGGAGCATATTTGACGGCAGACTCGGAAGCGGTGGCAGTAGGAGTAAAAGACGCAGGAGCGCAAGCTGCTAAAACAGAAGAATTTAAAACAGACACAGGCGTAGCAGGAGCGGTGGAATCAGAAACGGAAGCAGCTAAAACAGCAGTGGATACCGCAGGAGCGGAGATCACGGAAACAGAAGGAGCAGAGACAGAGGATGCAGGGGGATCAGAACTGACAGAACGGGCTGAACTGGCAGTTTTGGAAGCAGAAGGTGTGCAGGATGCACAGACAGAAGCCCTGGAAGAAATGCGGATTCAAATAGTTGATTCGGATGAACAGGGAACTCCGGCAGGGATACAGATTCAGCCGGAGATTCAGGAAGGGATGTTGAAGGAACAGAATCGTTCAGGGAATAAAAGTACAGAGATTCCACAAGAGGAGTATTTTAAGCAGATGCTTAGGGAGAACGGAATGGAAGACGTTGACAACAATTTAGCTGAAAGCGAATCGGGACAGAATGAAGAGACCGGTCAGGGGGAGGAAGAAAGCGATGGTTTCTCACAGGGAGCCTCTTCTTCCGGATTTGAACTGGCGGCGGTGCCCGCTTATACATATGATTGGACGAAGCAATGGACACAGGACGATTTGCGCTCCGAGTTCTTTGCGGTGGATGGCTCCACCAGTATGAAGGAAGAATATTTGAATGCAGAACGATTATTAAATGAAGATTTAATATTAAACAATGAAGACGAAACGCAGGGTCCACAGATCCTGATTTATCATACGCATGCAAGTGAAGATTTCGTGGATTCTGTTCCGGGTGACCCATCGACAACGATTGTAGGAGCGGGAGACCGTCTGGCAGAGCTTCTCGAAGAATATGGCTTCCGTGTACTGCATGATACGGGTGTCTATGATCAGGAACGGGACAATGCCTATGAAAAGGCACTTCCGGCGGTAGAGCAGATTTTGAAGGAGAATCCGGGTATCGAAGTGGTGATTGATCTGCACCGGGATGAAATGGCAAATGACCGGAGACTTGTCATGGATTTGCAGGGACGACCGACAGCCCGTTTTATGTTCTTTAACGGGTTGAGCTATTTGCGCAGGCAGGGAGAGATCTCCTATCTGGAAAACCCCTATATTCTTGATAATCTGGCGTTTTCCTTTCAGGCGCAGGTGCTTGCCAATGAGTATTATCCGGGACTCACACGTAAGATTTATCTGAAAGCCTACCGTTATAATATGCATTTATGCCCGAAAAGCATGCTGATCGAATTAGGGGCACAGAATAATACGGTCGAAGAAATCATGAATGCCTGCGATCCATTAGCACATGTTCTTGCCATGGTGCTCAAAAAGAGGTAAAATGATAACTATTCAGAGCCGGGACTTTTGACCCTGACATCATTTTATATGTGTATGGCGAAGTAACCACATGAGGTAAACTACGCTGTGAAACAGCGGTTTTACGAATGCGGTTCTGAATAGTTATCAGTATAATCAGGAAAGGTTTAGAATTTATGTCACATATTGATCAGAGCAAAATCCGGAATTTCTGCATTGTAGCGCATATTGATCATGGTAAGTCTACGCTTGCAGACCGTATCATAGAAAAGACGGGGCTTTTGACCAGCCGTGAAATGCAGGCACAGGTACTTGACAACATGGATCTGGAAAGAGAACGTGGAATTACGATTAAGGCACAGTCCGTCCGGACGATTTATAAAGCGCAGGATGGTGAGGAATATATTTTCAACCTGATTGACACTCCGGGACATGTGGACTTCAACTACGAGGTCAGCAGAAGTCTTGCTGCATGTGATGGTGCCATTCTCGTCGTGGATGCGGCACAGGGAATTGAGGCACAGACCCTTGCCAATGTTTATCTGGCACTGGATCATGACCTTGAGGTGTTCCCGGTCATTAATAAAATCGATCTGCCAAGTGCAGAGCCGGAGCGTGTAAAGAATGAAATTGAAGATGTGATCGGTATTGAGGCACAGGATGCACCGCTTATTTCAGCCAAGAACGGAATCGGCATAGATGAAGTGCTCGAAGCAATTGTACATAAGATTCCGGCACCCGATGGAGACCCCGATCAGCCGCTTAAAGCGTTGATTTTTGATTCCGTATACGATTCCTATAAGGGGGTCATTATTTTCTGCCGTCTGAGAGATGGCAGGGTTTCTAAAGGGACAAGCATCAAGATGATGGCTACCGGCGCAACCGCAGAGGTTGTAGAGGTTGGCTATTTCGGAGCAGGTCAGTTCATTCCCTGTGATGAACTCGAAGCCGGTATGGTAGGCTATATTACTGCTTCAATTAAGAACGTAAAGGATACGGCGGTTGGAGATACCGTGACAGATCTTAACAATCCCTGTGCAGAGCCGCTTCCCGGATATAAGAAGGTAAATTCCATGGTGTATTGCGGAATGTATCCGGCAGACGGTGCAAAGTACCCGGATCTGCGGGATGCATTAGAAAAGCTGCAGTTAAACGATGCTTCCTTAAGCTATGAGCCGGAAACCTCAATTGCCCTTGGCTTTGGCTTCCGATGCGGATTTTTGGGACTGCTTCATCTGGAGATTATTCAGGAGCGTTTAGAGCGGGAGTACAATCTGGATCTCGTAACAACCGCACCGGGTGTTATTTATCATGTGCACAAGCTGAACGGGGAAATGATTGAACTGACGAATCCGTCCAATCTGCCGGATCCGACAGAAATTGATTATATGGAAGAACCGGTGGTTTCCGCAGAGATCATGGTAACAACCGAGTTTATCGGCTCGATCATGGAGCTTTGTCAGGAACGCCGCGGCAAATACCTTGGCATGGAGTATATTGAATCTACCAGAGCACTGCTGAAATACGAACTGCCGTTAAATGAGATTATTTACGATTTCTTTGATGCACTGAAGTCCCGCTCCAGAGGCTATGCTTCCTTTGACTATGAGTTAAAGGGATATGAGCGGGCGGAGCTTGTGAAGCTGGATATTCTGATTAACAAGGAAGAGGTTGATGCGCTTTCCTTTATCGTGCACGCAGACAGTGCCTATGAACGTGGACGGAAGATGTGTGAGAAGCTAAAGGACGAGATCCCGCGTCACATGTTTGAGGTTCCGATCCAGGCAGCGATTGGAGGTAAGGTCATCGCGAGAGAAACCGTCAAGGCTTATCGAAAGGATGTGCTTGCGAAGTGTTACGGTGGTGATATTACCCGTAAGAAGAAGCTTCTGGAAAAGCAGAAGGAAGGAAAGAAACGTATGCGTCAGATTGGTAACGTGGAAATTCCGCAGAAGGCATTTATGAGTGTATTAAAGCTGGATGATAAATAAATGGAACAAAATTTGAGCTTGTATCTTCATATACCATTTTGTGTACGGAAATGTCTTTACTGTGATTTCCTGTCCGGGCCGCAGAGTGCGGACGTGCAGGAGCAGTATGTAGAGGCACTGTGCCGTGAAATACAGGAGACATCGCCTGAATACCGGGAGTATCAGGTGGTGTCTGTTTTTATTGGCGGTGGAACCCCTTCGGTACTTCTGCCCGAACAGACAATACGCATTATGGAAACGTTGAAAAGCTGCTTTATCCTTACGAATACATGTGAGATCAGCATGGAGATGAACCCGGGAACAGTGACACCGGAAAAGATGAATGCCTACCGTGCCTGTGGAATTAACCGGATCAGTATCGGCCTGCAGTCTGCCAACGATGGAGAACTGAAAGCCCTTGGCAGGATCCATACCTGCGCGGATTTTCTGAAGGCCTATGAAATGGCAGTGGAAGCAGGCTTTACCAATATCAATGTGGATCTGATGTCTGCCATTCCGGAGCAGACACTTAAGTCCTATCAGGAAACCCTGCAGAAGGTATTGGCGCTGCAGCCACAGCCGGTGCATATTTCTGCCTATAGCCTGATCGTGGAAGAGGGTACCCCCTTTTATGAACAGGAGTTGAATCTGCCGGACGAGGAGACGGAACGCAGAATGTATGAAATAACGGATGATATTTTAAGAAAAGCCGGGTATCACCGCTATGAAATTTCCAATTATGCCAAAGCAGGAAAGGAATGCGTTCACAATAAGGTGTACTGGCAGAGAGGCAATTATCTCGGCCTTGGAATCGGCAGTGCCTCCCTGATTCAGAATGTCCGGTTCCATAATATGACAGATATTTCGAGTTATGTAAACTTGATGCTGGGTGAAAATTCGACTGGAAATGAGATTGAAAATGAGATTGAAAATGCAAGTAAAGAGCATGGAGAAAAGTTTCAGGCTGAAAAGGACTGTCTGAAAAAAAGCAATACTGAAAAAGACTGTCTGAAAAAAAACAATGCTGGAAAGAACTATTTGAAAAAAGAAAATGCCGAAAAAGAGCAGGAGGAAAAACTTACTGCTGAAAAAGAACAAGTGGAAAAGGTTAATGCTGAAATAGAGAATGTGAAAAAAGATAATATTGAAAAGAATTCTGCGGAAGAAGGTAATACAGAAAAAAATAACATAGAAAGCGGGAATGCAGCCTGCCCAGATAAAAACATGATTGGAAGGGTGAAAAAATTAAGAGAGGAAGTACAGGAGCTGCCGATTGAGGAACAGATGGAGGAATTCATGTTTCTGGGACTGCGAATGATGGAAGGAGTTTCAGAACGCATTTTTTTTGAAAATTTCGGGAGACGCTTTGAAGAGGTATTTCCTGGGGTGATTGAGAAGCATGAGAAGCTGGGATTACTTGAAGTGACAGGAGAAGAGTTCGTTCATCTGAAACTGACATCACATGGAATTGATGTCAGCAATCAGGTTTTTGTGGACTTTATGCTGTGAAGTATGGAACAGATATAGAAGAAGATATAGAAATGATGGTAAGCTGCCCTTAGTGAGCCGGTTCCCATGGTCATCCTGCATAATTATTTCTGCATGGCTGGACGGTTACAGGATATATGATAGGATTTTGGGTTGTCAAGCTTCTGCGATATCAGTATAATCAAAGGTGGTGGAAAGGTTACTGTCCGCACCGTCCGGCAGATAATTAAATTAGTGGGAAAGGCACTTGAAGACACCGCAGGTCATAGAATAATAAAAAAGACTTTGGTGGTGCCCTTTGAAAACCTTTCAACAACCTTTATCTACGGAACAGGAGGCACAATATATACAGCTTTTGCATGCGGATGATCCGGTACAGGCAGCCAGGGCGCGTGAGATTCTGATTGAGAAAAATTTACGTCTGGTGGCACATATTGCAAAGAAATATCAGAATGTGGATGAAAATATGGAGGATCTGATTTCCATAGGAACCATCGGATTGATTAAAGCGATAGAGTCCTTTGATGCAGGAAAAGGAAAGCTGAGTACTTATGCATCACGATGTATTGATAATGAATTTCTGATGCTGCTGCGCAGCAAAAAGAAAAATTCCCGTGAGGTTTCTCTTTTTGAACCGATTGGGACAGACAAAGAGGGAAATGAAATCAGTCTCCTGGATGTGATTGAGCAGGTGCAGGAAGATGTTGTGGAACGGATGTATGAAAGGGAGAGCATCCGGAGGTTGAAAATACTGATGCAGCAGGTGCTTACACATCGGGAACGTGAAATTATCGAATTGAGATATGGTCTACAGACAGGGACAGAGGTAACACAGCGGGAGGTCGGAGAACGCTTCGGGATCTCACGAAGTTATGTTTCCAGGATAGAAAAACGAGCGTTATTAAAACTGAGAGAAGGATTAAAAACTTATAACTGTGGAAGTTCCTGAGCAGTTATGAAAGCATACGGATAGGAGGAAATAATAAATGTCAAATATCCCTACAATAGAGGAACTGCTCCGGGATGCAAAGCGTGCGGGAGCTTCCGACGTACATATCACAGTTGGTATTCCACCGAAAATGCGTGTAAACGGGCAGTTAATCACGATGAACTATGACCGGCTTCTGCCGCCGGATACCCTGCAGATGCTGGATCAGTTTATGGATGAGCGGCAGAGAGCCATGTTTGACCGGGATGGCGAACATGATATGTCTTTTTCTATTCCGAATCTGGGAAGATACCGAGTCAATGCGTACCGTCAGAGAGGCTCTGTGGCAATTGCACTGCGGCTTGTCGGAACCCAGGTTCCATCACCGGAGGTGCTTGGTGTGCCGGAGTCAGTCATTGACCTGTATCAGCGTAAGAAAGGTCTGATTCTGGTAACGGGACCTACCGGAAGCGGTAAGTCTACCACACTGGCGGCAATTATCGATAAAATTAATAACAACAGGGAATGCCATGTAATTACGTTGGAGGATCCGATTGAATATCTGCATCAGCATAAGAAGTCCATGGTAAACCAGAGAGAAATCGGTCTGGATTCCCAGTCTTATGCCAATGCACTTCGAGCGGCCCTCCGTGAAGATCCGGATGTGATTCTTGTCGGAGAGATGCGTGACTTTGAAACCATCAGTGTTGCAATTACTGCAGCCGAAACCGGACATCTGGTGCTTTCTACCCTGCATACCATCGGGGCAGCAAGCACCGTAGACCGAGTGATTGACGTATTCCCGCCACACCAGCAGCAGCAGATCCGCGTACAGCTTGCCAATGTATTAGAGGCAGTTGTTTCCCAGCAGTTGATTCCCAAGGCAGATGGATCCGGACGTGTGGCAGCCTTTGAGGTACTGCATTCCAACCATGCCGTCCGCAATCTGATCCGTGAGGGGAAGGCCTACCAGTTGATGAGTGTGATGCAGACGAACCGTAAGCAGGGCATGATGATTATGGATGAAGCTATCATGCAGCTTTATTACAGCGGAGTGATCGATCGTGAAATGGCGATCCAGTTTGCTACTGATCCGGATGGAATGGAGCATAAGATTATCTGATGAATTAAACCGGAAGTATATGGAATGGGCAATTCTATGTGCTTCCGGCTTTTCTTTTTGGGTGGACAGAACTTATGTGTTTCTAGATATTTTCTTTTTGAGGTGGATAGAATTTATGTGTTTCCGGATATTATCTTTTTGGTGGACAGAACTTATGTGTTTCCGGATATTATCTTTTTGGGGGATAGAACTTATGTGTTTCCGGATATTATCTTTTTGGTGGATAGAACTTATGTGTTTCCAGATATTATCTTTTTGAGGGGGATAGAATTTATGTGTTTCCAGTTGTTTTTCTTAAGGGCACAATTTATGTATTCACGGAGATGGATTGGACATAAAGAGCACTTCTGATAGCAATATATCCAAATTTGATAATAATTGATAATAATGGGAAGCTGAATGGTTGGCGAACGGTGGAAAATTGGATATATCATTGAAGAAAAAGCAGGAAAATATCCAAAAGACAGGGCACTCGGAGAAGGAAGACATGAAATGGAAGTGAAAATTGGACATATATTGAAGAAAAATAAGGGAAATATCCAAAAGACAGGGTACTCGGAGAAGGAAGACATGAAATGGAAGTGAAAATTGGACATATATTGAAGAAAAATAAGGGAAATATCCAAAAGACAGGGTACTCGGAGAAGGAAGACATGAAATGAAAGTGAAAATTGGACATATATTGAAGAAAGAAAAGGAAAATATCCAAAAGACAGGGCGCTCGGAGAAGGAAGACATGAAATGGAAGTGAAAATTGGACATATATTGAAGAAAGAAAA
>ERZ791915.750-NODE-750-length-29758-cov-2.548059_pt1 | contig 29758 bp, 30 predicted proteins | sample MGYA00510139_ERZ791915 | MGnify/ENA primary metagenome ERZ791915 (study PRJEB30046, sample SAMN00792117) | human gut metagenome | study: EMG produced TPA metagenomics assembly of the A metagenome-wide association study of gut microbiota in type 2... | reverse complement strand
GGCAGTTGCTGCGGCTATTGCCCGCGTTCAGGCCAAAAAAGCCGCCCAGCAAAAGGTTGTAAACGAGGACTAAATGGTATTCAGAATAGCTAGCTCCCCTTATACCCATAACCAGCGCCAGACATCGCGCATTATGCTGTTGGTGTTGCTCGCAGCCGTGCCAGGAATCGCAGCGCAACTGTGGTTTTTTGGTTGGGGTACTCTCGTTCAGATCCTGTTGGCATCGGTTAGTGCTCTGTTAGCCGAAGCTCTCGTACTCAAACTACGCAAGCAGTCGGTAGCCGCAACGTTGAAAGATAACTCAGCATTGCTGACAGGCTTATTGCTGGCGGTAAGTATTCCCCCCCTCGCGCCATGGTGGATGGTCGTGCTGGGTACGGTGTTTGCGGTGATCATCGCTAAACAGTTGTATGGCGGTCTGGGGCAAAACCCGTTTAATCCGGCAATGATTGGTTATGTGGTCTTACTGATCTCCTTCCCTGTGCAGATGACCAGCTGGTTACCGCCACATGAAATTGCGGTCAACATCCCTGGTTTTATCGACGCCATACAGGTTATTTTCAGCGGACATACCGCCAGTGGTGGTGATATGAACACACTACGCTTAGGTATTGATGGCATTAGTCAGGCGACACCGCTGGATACATTTAAAACCTCTGTCCGTGCCGGTCATTCGGTTGAACAGATTATGCAATATCCGATCTACAGCGGTATTCTGGCGGGCGCTGGTTGGCAATGGGTAAATCTCGCCTGGCTGGCTGGCGGCCTGTGGTTGCTATGGCAGAAAGCGATTCGCTGGCATATTCCCCTCAGCTTCTTAGTAACGCTGGCGTTATGCGCAACGTTGGGCTGGTTGTTCTCACCAGAAACACTGGCAGCACCGCAAATTCATCTGCTGTCTGGTGCGACCATGCTCGGCGCATTCTTTATTTTGACTGACCCGGTTACCGCTTCTACGACCAATCGTGGTCGTCTTATTTTCGGCGCGCTGGCGGGCTTATTAGTCTGGTTGATCCGCAGTTTCGGCGGCTATCCTGACGGCGTGGCTTTTGCCGTCCTGCTGGCGAACATCACGGTTCCTCTGATCGATTACTACACGCGTCCGCGCGTCTACGGCCATCGCAAAGGGTAAACCATGCTGAAAACTATCCGAAAACACGGCATTACGTTGGCGCTATTTGCAGCGGGTTCAACAGGGTTAACTGCGGCCATCAACCAGATGACCAAAACGACGATTGCTGAACAGGCCAGTCTGCAACAAAAGGCGTTATTTGATCAGGTGCTGCCAGCCGAACGCTATAACAATGCGCTGGCACAGAGTTGCTATCTGGTAACTGCGCCAGAGTTAGGTAAAGGTGAGCATCGGGTTTACATCGCCAAACAGAATGACAAACCGGTAGCCGCCGTTCTGGAAACAACCGCGCCAGATGGCTATTCCGGTGCGATTCAGCTGCTGGTGGGAGCCGATTTTAACGGCACGGTACTTGGCACGCGCGTGACAGAGCACCACGAAACGCCAGGGCTTGGCGATAAAATCGAACTGCGCCTTTCTGACTGGATCACCCATTTTGCGGGTAAAAAAATCAGTGGTGCGGATGATGCGCATTGGGCGGTGAAGAAAGATGGTGGTGATTTCGACCAGTTCACCGGCGCAACGATTACTCCCCGCGCGGTGGTTAATGCGGTAAAACGCGCCGGATTGTACGCTCAGACGTTACCGTCACAACTTTCTCAACTTCCTGCCTGTGGAGAATAAAGCGTGAGCGAAATTAAAGACGTTATTGTTCAGGGGTTGTGGAAAAACAACTCTGCGCTGGTCCAGCTGCTCGGCCTCTGTCCGCTATTGGCGGTCACGTCCACTGCCACTAACGCTCTGGGTTTAGGACTTGCGACTACGCTGGTACTGACGCTGACCAACTTGACCATTTCGACGCTGCGTCACTGGACGCCAGCCGAGATCCGCATTCCCATTTACGTGATGATCATCGCCTCGGTGGTCAGCGCTGTACAGATGCTGATCAACGCCTACGCCTTTGGCCTGTATCAATCATTAGGGATTTTTATTCCGCTGATTGTCACTAACTGTATCGTGGTGGGCCGCGCTGAAGCCTTCGCCGCCAAAAAAGGTCCGGCGCTTTCGGCACTGGACGGCTTTTCAATTGGTATGGGCGCAACCTGCGCCATGTTCGTGCTGGGTTCACTACGCGAAATTATCGGCAATGGCACGTTGTTTGACGGTGCAGATGCGCTGTTAGGTAGCTGGGCAAAAGTATTACGCGTGGAAATTTTCCACACCGACTCCCCTTTCCTGCTGGCGATGCTGCCTCCAGGTGCATTTATTGGCCTGGGACTGATGCTGGCAGGAAAATACCTGATTGATGAAAGAATGAAAAAGCGCCGTGCTGAAGCAGCTGCCGAACGTGCATTGCCAAACGGTGAAACAGGGAATGTCTGATGAACAAAGCAAAACGCCTGGAGATCCTCACTCGCCTGCGTGAGAACAATCCTCATCCCACCACCGAGCTTAATTTCAGTTCGCCTTTTGAATTGCTGATTGCCGTACTGCTTTCCGCTCAGGCGACCGATGTCAGTGTTAATAAGGCGACGGCGAAACTCTACCCGGTGGCGAATACGCCTGCAGCGATGCTTGAACTGGGCGTTGAAGGGGTTAAAACCTATATCAAAACCATTGGGCTTTATAACAGCAAAGCAGAAAATATCATCAAAACCTGCCGTATCTTACTGGAGCAGCATAATGGCGAGGTTCCGGAAGATCGTGCTGCGCTTGAAGCCCTGCCCGGCGTAGGTCGTAAAACAGCCAACGTCGTATTAAACACTGCATTCGGCTGGCCGACTATTGCTGTCGACACGCACATTTTCCGCGTTTGTAATCGTACTCAATTTGCGCCGGGGAAAAACGTCGAACAGGTAGAAGAAAAGCTACTGAAAGTGGTTCCGGCAGAGTTTAAAGTCGACTGCCACCATTGGTTGATCCTGCACGGGCGTTATACCTGCATTGCCCGCAAGCCCCGCTGTGGCTCTTGTATTATTGAAGATCTTTGTGAATACAAAGAGAAAGTTGACATCTGAAGAAAAGGGGTAACACCGATTACCCCATTGATAACCTTTCTTTATCCTCTTTTAAAACATCTTTTTAACGTGAATGATGCCATTGCTTAGCGTTATCATCAGGTAATCCGTTTGCGGATAACCAAAAATGCAGGTTAATTGTTTTTTTAATAGCGAAATTTTCTATTCATTCGTGATCAAGATCACGATGCTGTCGCAATGTAAAAACATTGCAAGAATAAGGTTAAAATCATTTAAATTTACACACGCAACAAATATTGACCTACAAAACATTACACTGGCTATTTTTCAGAAACTGGACTATCTCACTAGTAAAAACGCTAAATAGCAGAACATATCGCCGTTAAGCCATCACCCCCCTCTCAGTGCAGTGAAAAAATCTGCCGTTACGTTTTTTGAAAAATTTAACGCTGGATAACATTTCCCGGAATGGTTCAATTCCCCGCCTCAGTTATATGTAACAGATTATTACAAAGGACTTGTCTGAAAGTGCAAGATAGTGAACATTACCTGCCGTTTCCCCTCCCACTATAACAATTGCGCGTATGTTTTTTAGACATAACGCGAGAAAGCCCCCCCGTTAATATGGGATGTAAAAAAAGAGGTAAAAGTGTCCACTGCAAACCAAAAACCAACTGAAAGCGTCAGTTTGAACGCTTTCAAACAACCGAAGGCGTTCTATCTCATCTTCTCGATTGAGTTATGGGAACGTTTTGGTTATTACGGCCTACAAGGAATTATGGCTGTTTACCTGGTTAAACAACTGGGTATGTCTGAAGCGGATTCAATCACCCTTTTCTCTTCCTTTAGTGCCTTGGTTTATGGTCTGGTCGCTATCGGCGGCTGGTTAGGTGACAAGGTACTGGGTACTAAACGCGTAATTATGCTCGGCGCTATTGTGCTGGCGATTGGTTATGCTCTGGTTGCCTGGTCTGGTCACGACGCCGGTATCGTTTATATGGGTATGGCGGCTATTGCGGTCGGTAACGGCCTGTTTAAAGCTAACCCGTCTTCTCTGCTTTCTACATGCTATGAGAAAAACGACCCGCGTCTGGACGGTGCATTCACCATGTACTACATGTCCGTCAACATCGGCTCTTTCTTCTCTATGATTGCTACGCCGTGGCTGGCCGCGAAATACGGCTGGAGTGTTGCGTTTGCGTTGAGCGTTGTAGGCCTGCTGATCACTATCGTTAACTTCGCCTTCTGCCAACGCTGGGTTAAACAGTACGGTTCAAAACCAGACTTCGAGCCTATCAACTACCGTAACCTGCTGCTGACCATTATTGGTGTTGTGGCACTGATCGCTATCGCCACCTGGCTGCTGCACAATCAGGAAGTTGCGCGTATGGCGCTGGGCGTTGTTGCCTTCGGTATCGTGGTTATCTTCGGTAAAGAAGCCTTCGCGATGAAAGGTGCTGCGCGTCGTAAAATGATCGTTGCCTTCATCCTGATGCTCGAAGCCATTATCTTCTTCGTGCTGTACAGCCAGATGCCAACGTCACTGAACTTCTTTGCGATTCGTAACGTTGAGCACTCCATTCTGGGTCTGGCCGTAGAACCTGAGCAGTATCAGGCACTGAACCCGTTCTGGATCATCATCGGTAGTCCGATTCTGGCCGCTATCTATAACAAGATGGGCGATACCCTGCCGATGCCAACCAAGTTTGCAATCGGCATGGTGATGTGTTCTGGTGCGTTCCTGATTCTGCCGCTGGGTGCGAAATTCGCGTCTGACGCTGGTATCGTGTCTGTAAGCTGGCTGGTCGCAAGCTATGGCCTGCAGAGCATCGGGGAACTGATGATCTCTGGTCTGGGTCTGGCAATGGTTGCACAACTCGTTCCGCAGCGTCTGATGGGCTTCATTATGGGTAGCTGGTTCCTGACCACTGCCGGTGCAAACCTGATTGGTGGTTATGTTGCGGGTATGATGGCTGTGCCGGATAACGTTACCGACCCGCTGATGTCACTGGAAGTTTATGGTCGCGTATTCTTGCAGATTGGTGTCGCTACTGCCATTATTGCAGTACTGATGCTGCTGACCGCGCCTAAACTGCACCGTATGACGCAGGATGACGCTGCAGACAAAGCGGCGAAAGCTGCTGTAGCGTAAAATTCAGGGAAACTCTTTTACAAGCCGCTAACTTTTCGTTAGCGGCTTTTTTTTTGTTCAGCAACGCACTACCATACTTTAAACCACAGACAAAAGGAGTTACCGATGAAATTGTTCTACAAACCGGGTGCCTGCTCTCTCGCTTCCCATATCACCCTGCGTGAGAGCGGAAAGGATTTTACCCTCGTCAGTGTGGATTTAATGAAAAAACGTCTCGAAAACGGTGACGATTACTTTGCCGTTAACCCTAAGGGGCAGGTGCCTGCATTGCTGCTGGATGACGGTACTTTGCTGACGGAAGGCGTAGCGATTATGCAGTATCTTGCCGACAGCGTCCCCGACCGCCAGTTGCTGGCACCGGTAAACAGTATTTCCCGCTATAAAACCATCGAATGGCTGAATTACATCGCCACCGAGCTGCATAAAGGTTTCACACCTCTGTTTCGCCCTGATACACCGGAAGAGTACAAACCGACAGTTCGCGCGCAGCTGGAGAAGAAGCTGCAATATGTGAACGAGGCACTGAAGGATGAGCACTGGATCTGCGGGCAAAGATTTACAATTGCTGATGCCTATCTGTTTACGGTTCTGCGCTGGGCATACGCGGTGAAACTGAATCTGGAAGGGTTAGAGCACATTGCAGCATTTATGCAACGTATGGCTGAACGTCCGGAAGTACAAGACGCGCTGTCAGCGGAAGGCTTAAAGTAATATCCATCGGCCCACAGGTCGTTGTGGGCCGAAATGAGATATTTCAGAGCTTTGTTGCGCTGAAATAATGTTCTGGTTTGGCAATACGATCCTGAGCAGCCACCACTTGCAGCTCATATTCCTGCATTGCTTTGGTGGTCACCATGATTTCGTAGACTGCAGCGGTCACATGTTCCAGCGCCTCCTGCAGCGTTGCCCCCTGAAGCAGTTTCACCAGCAGTAAACCGCTCGTCACATCACCAACACCTACCGGCTGGCGCATACCAAAATCCACCAGCGGACGGCTGATATGCCAGGCTTCATCGGCGGTGACCAGCAGCATTTCAAAACGGTCACGGCTGTAGCCAGCTCGCGCCAGGTGTTTAACCAACACAATTTGTGGCCCTTGCGCAATGAGTTCGCGCGCTGCCAGAACCGCTTCTTCGACGTTATTTACCGCATGCTCACAGAGTATTTCCAGCTCAACCAGATTCGGCGCAATGATATCGCTGGCAGGCAAACCGTGCCGCACATGAAACTCTGCGACACCCGGTGCAACGATACAGCCTTTTTCCGGATGACCCATTACCGGATCGCAAAAATATTTCGCCTGCGGATTCGCGGCTTTCACCTGACGGACGATACCGAGGATATGTTCACCCTGCTCCGCCGATCCCAGATAGCCACTTAACACGGCATCACAGGTGTGTAATTTATCAATGGCGGCAATGCCTTGCACAATTTCGGTTAAATGGCTGGGCGGCATCACGCAGCCAGTCCATTTGCCGTATTGGGTGTGATTAGAAAATTGAACGGTGTTCAGCGGCCAGACGTTCGCGCCCAGGCGGCGCATAGGAAACTCTGCCGCACTGTTACCCGCATGACCATAAACAACGTGAGACTGGATAGCGAGAATATTTTTCATCATGTTCCCTGTATAAAAACCAGGGGGAGTGATTTCTCACTCCCCCTTTCCACTTAATGCATTATTTCCAGCAAATCAGACAGTAATTCTTTTTGCCGCGACGCAGTAAGGTAAAACGACCAAACAGACGATCTTCTTCTTTAAAGAAGTATTCAGGATCGGACTGTTTTTCACCGTTAATGGTGATGGCATTGGAGGCGATAGTTTTACGCGCCTGACCACGGGAAGGTTGCAGTTCAGAATCGACCAGCGCCTGCATCAGGTCTGCGCCCTTTTCCATCTCAACCATCGGTACGCCGTCCTGCGCCAGCTGTTCGAAGTCCGCTTCACTCAGCGCACTCAAAGAACCGCTGAACAGGCATTCGGTAATACGTTTTGCCGCCTGTAAACCTTCTTCACCGTGAACCAGACGAGTCACCTGCTCCGCCAGTACATACTGGGCGCGCGGTGCTTTACCGCTGTTTTTATCTTCTTCTTCCAGGGCGTTGATCTCTTCAATGCTCATAAAGGTGAAGAACTTCAGGAAGCGGTAAACGTCGGCATCCGCAGTGTTGATCCAGAACTGGTAGAATTTGTACGGGCTGGTTTTCTTCGGATCCAACCAGACTGCGCCGCCTTCAGTTTTACCAAATTTGGTGCCATCTGCTTTAGTGATCAGCGGAACGGTCAGGCCAAACACCTGATTCTGATGCAGACGACGGGTCAGGTCGATACCAGAAGTGATGTTACCCCACTGGTCAGAACCACCAATTTGCAGCACCACACCGTACTGTTTGTTCAGACAGGCGAAGTCATAACCCTGCAACAGGTTGTAGGAAAACTCAGTGAACGAAATCCCCTGATCTTCACGGTTGAGACGCTGCTTAACCGCTTCTTTGTTGATCATCTGGTTAACGGAGAAGTGTTTGCCAATATCGCGCAGGAAGGTCAGCACATTCATATTGCCGAACCAGTCATAGTTGTTCGCCGCGATAGCAGAGTTTTCTCCACAGTCGAAATCGAGGAACGGGGCAACCTGCTTACGGATTTTGTCCACCCACTCCTGAACAGTTTCTTCGGTGTTCAGCTTACGCTCGGCAGCTTTGAAGCTCGGGTCGCCAATCAGACCCGTCGCGCCGCCTACCAGCGCAACCGGCTTGTGGCCCGCCTGCTGGAAGCGTTTCAGGCATAACAATGGAACAAGATGCCCCAAATGCAAGCTGTCAGCGGTAGGATCGAAGCCGCAATAGAGCGCGATCGGGCCTTGCGCCAGTCGCTCTGCTAACGCTTCCTCGTCCGTCACCTGGGCTACCAGCCCCCGCTCTTGCAATTGTTTAATCAAGTTACTGCTTGCCATCAAAATCTCCATGTATATAACGACTGCACCTTTGCCGGTACACGACTTTTCGCCAGATGCGAAAGAGACATAGAATAAAGTGCCAGAATCAGGAGTACCAGCGATTAAAGCAAGATTTTTGCATCTTTTCAGGGTGCAAGACGATCAATCTTCCACGCATCATTTTCTCGCTGGTACAAAAAGCGGTCATGCAGGCGATGCTCACCGCCCTGCCAGAACTCAATCTGTTCAAGGCTGACGCGAAAACCGCCCCAAAAGCTCGGCAATGGCACTTCGCCCTGTTGAAACTTCTGCTTCAGCTCCAGGAATTTACTTTCAAGGATACCGCGGGCAGAAATGCGACTGGACTGCTTCGAAACCCATGCACCAATCTGGCTATCACGCGGGCGGCTATGAAAATATTTCATCACTTCGAGAGTCGAAAGTCGTTCTGCTTTACCGATCACCATCACCTGGCGTTCAAGGGTATGCCACGGGAACAGCAGGCTAACGCGCGGATTATTTTCAATTTGATGTGCTTTACGGCTACCGAGGTTGGTGTAAAACACCATGCCTTTTTCGTCGTAATGTTTGAGTAAAACGATGCGTTGATAAGGCTGAGCATGTTCATCCACGGTAGCGACCACCATCGCGGTAGGGTCTGCCAGTTTGGCTTCACACGCCTGAGAGAGCCAACGTTCAAAAAGGGTTAATGGATCGGCGGGAAGATCGCGGCGGCGTAACCCGCCTTTGGTGTATTCACGGCGCAGATGCGCGATTTGCTGCAATTCGTCGTTATCAGACATGGTTTTCTTTACGGATTGTCAGTGGGTGACGCTATTGTGCGCCGCCCCTGGAAAAATCTCAACGCTGTGGATTTTGTAACTGACAGTTATTCAATACGATGCGGTCGCGTTTATAGACAGTCGCTTCCTCGCCTTTCGACCAGAAAACATAGATCCCGTCGGTGTAACGTGCACCAGACGCAGAAATGCCCTGTTTGAGATGCAATAGTTGATTATCATAAACAAAACTGACTTCCTGGCGCGGATTATTCAGTTTGACCGTCAACGGTTTTTCATCACACTGGTATTCCAGCGTAGCGGTTTGCATGTGCTCAACCAGTTGATTGAACGCGCTACAGCCGGTGAGAAGCACCGGCAAACAGATCAGTAACAGTTTTTTCATAGACATTTCCCGAAGACTTTCCTGGTCTGGAGGGCAATACGCCCTCCCTAACGTTCCAAGTGTAACGGCAGACGCGGTAAGAAAAATTCAGTTAACTCTGATATCACAGGTTAGCGGGGAAAATAGCCCCCAGTACCGTCTCCTGGCTTGCGCCAGTGACGGAAGGCAGATTTCCTGGTAATCCCGCCAGCGTCCGCCAGGCAAGCCAGGCGAAAGCCAATGCTTCCATGTCATCGCCACTAATGCCAACGGCATCGGTGGTGGTGACTTCTGTGCCTGGCAGTAATGCCGCCAGACGCGCCATGAGTAGCGGATTACGACTTCCTCCACCACATACCATCAATCGTTCGCAGCCACCGCTCAACAAAACTTGTTCAGAAATGGTCACGGCGGTGAGTTCTGCCAGTGTGGCCTGAACATCACGGGGATCAACACCCGGAAAATGGCGTAAATGGCGCTCCAGCCAGCCGTAGTTAAAGTATTCGCGTCCGGTGCTTTTCGGTGCAGGTTGCGAGAAATATGGGTCGCTGAGCATATTTTGCAGCAGTGGGAGAATGACTTTACCCGCCCGTGCCCACTCGGCATCTTTATCGTAAGGTTTACCGGCCTGACGCCAGATCCAGGCATCCATCAGCATGTTACCAGGACCGGTATCGTAGCCGCCAACCGGCTGCCCAGGAATGAGCAGTGACAGATTGGCGATGCCGCCAATATTGAGCACCATTCGTCGCTCGGTTGGGTGAGCCAGCAAGGCATGATGGAACGCAGGTACCAGCGGTGCGCCTTGTCCTCCCAAGGCAATATCGCGACGGCGAAAATCACCGACAACCGTAATTCCGGTGCGTGCCACAATTTGATTGTTATCGCCAATCTGTAAAGTGTGTGGTGCCACGCCCGTCGGTTCATGCCAGACGGTTTGACCGTGACAGCCGATCGCAACTATATCTCTCGCCTGCAGGTTTAGTTCCTTAAGCAAGGCATTGACCGCATCAGCAAAAAGTCGCCCGAGTTGAGTATCAAGCTGTCCAAACTGCGAAAGTGTAAGCTGCTGGCCCTGGCAAATATCCAGTACAGCCTGTTTCAGAGACACCGGGATCGGCCAGCTCAAGCTTGCCAGCTGTGCGACCCGGTGTTCATCTATTGTCGCCAACACAACATCAACACCATCAAGGCTGGTGCCTGACATAACGCCAATAAAGCGGCCCGATTTCATAGTTCATCCTTTTTCAATCTGACGTTTGCGCACCACTCAAACATAAACTTTTCGTGAATACCATGCGGAATGACCGATTTTTACCGTTGGTAGTAAAACATTATCTTCAAATCAATAATCATCATGAATGTTTTGTTTATAATTGGTTGATCCTACTTTCATTATGATTTGCTCATATTTGGTAGAACATGTAACCATGGATTCACATATGCCATATACTTTGACCATGAGGGATGCTTGCGTGGCGTTTCATGGTGAACAGGAGATTTTTCAATGATTAAACGCGTATTGGTTGTTTCAATGGTAGGTCTGTCTCTTGTCGGTTGTGTTAATAACGACACCCTGTCAGGGGATGTTTATACCGCTTCTGAAGCGAAACAAGTACAGAATGTCAGCTATGGCACCATCGTTAACGTACGTCCGGTACAGATTCAGGGCGGTGATGATTCCAACGTTATCGGTGCAATTGGCGGTGCTGTTCTTGGTGGTTTCCTGGGGAATACTGTTGGTGGCGGAACCGGGCGTTCTCTGGCTACTGCAGCAGGCGCTGTTGCAGGTGGCGTAGCTGGTCAGGGCGTACAGAGTGCAATGAACAAAACGCAGGGTGTCGAGCTGGAAATTCGTAAAGACGATGGTAATACCATCATGGTGGTACAGAAACAAGGCAACACTCGTTTCTCTCCGGGCCAACGTGTCGTACTGGCCAGCAATGGCAGTCAGGTGACCGTTTCTCCGCGCTAAATAAGTTTGCGTGTGGTCAGGTTACTGACCACACGCCCCCTTCATTTCACCCTTTGGCCTGTAACTCAATGATATTATGCTCAAGTTTTGCGATGAGCGTAATCAGTTGTTCCAGTTCCTCTGCGGAGATGCCATGTAATATTTCCGCGCGGGTTTTGTTAATAACAGCTTCCATTTCGCTGATCAGTGGCTCTGCCTTTTCCGTCAGTTTAATACGTTTAGCCCGACGATCGCTGGCACAAGTTTGACGCGAAATTAACCCTTTTTCTTCCAGTTGGTCCAGAGTACGGACCAGTGATGGCTGCTCGATGCCAATCGCTTTTGCCAGTTGAATTTGCGACTGGTCTGGAGGTAACTGATGGATATTGTGTAACGTAACCCAATGGGTTTGTGTTAACTCCAGCGGTTTCAGGCGATGGTCTATCAGAGCACGCCATATGCGCACCAACCGTGCCAGATCAGAACCTAGTGGCGATTCCAATTTCATCTCCTTATAATTAGCTTGCTAAGATATTATGCGGCTTTTAGAATAGTGTGCAGCAATTGTATTGCTAAAACAAATGTATTGCTGCATTTGGTTACCGTCAGACATATTTTTCAGAAATTGCGCGTAAATTTTTCGCACTTAAAGAATATTTATTAATCTAACGCAATATATTCGGTCGTAAAGGAATCTACTTTGTGAAGTTTATGCTCAATGCAACAGGATTGCCCTTACAAGATCTGGTGTTCGGTGCGTCCGTCTACTTTCCTCCGTTTTTCAAAGCCTTCGCGTTTGGATTCGTCATCTGGCTTGTCGTACACCGCCTGCTTCGTGGCTGGATCTACGCCGGTGACATCTGGCATCCCTTGTTAATGGATTTATCGCTGTTTGCGATTTGCGTTTGCCTTGCTCTGGCAATACTGATTGCGTGGTAACTATGTCAATTAAAACAATTAAGTATTTCTCAACAATCATTGTAGCGGTAGTTGCGGTTCTTGCCGGATGGTGGCTGTGGAATTATTACATGCAATCTCCGTGGACACGCGACGGGAAAATACGCGCAGAACAGGTTTCTATCACCCCACAGGTGTCGGGACGTATTGTTGAGCTGAATATAAAAGACAACCAGCTGGTTAACGCAGGGGATCTTCTGCTCACGATCGATAAAACGCCCTTTCAGATCGCCGAGCTGAACGCACAGGCTCAGCTGGCGAAAGCGCAATCTGACCTCGCAAAAGCCAATAACGAAGCGAATCGTCGTCGTCATCTCTCACAAAATTTTATTTCTGCCGAAGAACTCGATACCGCTAACCTCAATGTTAAAGCGATGCAGGCCAGTGTTAATGCCGCACAGGCCACGCTGAAACAGACACAATGGCAACTGGCGCAAACGGAAATTCGCGCCCCGGTGAGTGGTTGGGTGACTAACCTCACTACCCGCATCGGCGATTACGCTGACACCGGGAAACCGCTGTTTGCCCTTGTCGACAGCCACTCGTTTTACGTCATTGGTTATTTTGAAGAAACCAAGTTGCGCCATATCCGCGAAGGTGCACCAGCACAAATTACCCTCTATAGTGATAACAAAACGTTACGGGGTCACGTTTCCAGTATCGGTCGGGCGATTTATGATCAAAGCGTTGAAAGTGACTCAAGCCTTATTCCGGATGTGAAACCTAACGTCCCCTGGGTTCGTCTCGCCCAACGCGTTCCCGTCCGCTTTGCGCTGGATAAAGTTCCAGGCGATGTCACGCTGGTGTCGGGCACCACCTGTAGCATTGCCGTAGGTCAATAATGAACGCATCGTCATGGTCCTTGCGCAATTTGCCCTGGTTCAAGGCCACGCTGGCGCAATGGCGTTATGCGTTACGCAATACCATTGCCATGTGTCTGGCGCTGACGGTTGCCTATTATTTGAATCTGGATGAACCCTATTGGGCGATGACCTCGGCTGCAGTGGTTAGCTTTCCCACCGTTGGCGGTGTCATCAGCAAAAGCCTCGGACGCATCGCTGGCAGTTTACTGGGAGCCATTGCGGCACTGCTTCTTGCCGGGCATACGCTCAATGAGCCGTGGTTTTTTCTATTGAGCATGTCGGCGTGGCTTGGCTTTTGTACCTGGGCCTGTGCGCACTTCACGAATAACGTCGCGTATGCATTTCAACTGGCGGGCTACACGGCTGCCATCATCGCCTTTCCGATGGTTAATATTACTGAGGCCAGCCAGCTGTGGGATATCGCTCAGGCGCGCGTTTGCGAGGTGATTGTCGGTATTTTGTGCGGCGGCATGATGATGATGATCCTGCCGAGCAGTTCCGATGCTACAGCCCTTTTAACCGCATTGAAAAACATGCACGCCCGATTACTGGAACATGCCAGTTTACTCTGGCAGCCTGAAACAAACGATGCCATTCGTGCAGCACATGAGGGGGTGATTGGGCAGATACTGACCATGAATTTGCTGCGTATCCAGGCTTTCTGGAGCCACTATCGTTTTCGCCAGCAAAACGCGCGCCTTAATGCGCTACTCCACCAGCAATTACGTATGACCAGTGTCATCTCCAGCCTGCGACGTATGTTGCTCAACTGGCCCTCACCGCCAGGTGCCACGCGAGAAATTCTCGAACAATTGCTGACGGCGCTCGCCAGTTCGCAAACAGATGCTTACACCGTCGCACGTATTATCGCCCCGCTACGCCCGACCAACGTCGCCGACTACCGGCACGTCGCCTTCTGGCAGCGACTACGTTATTTTTGCCGCCTTTATCTGCAAAGTAGCCAGGAATTACATCGTCTGCAAAGCGGTGTAGATGATCATGCCAGACTCGCACGGACATCCGCTCTGGCTCGTCATACCGACAACGCCGAAGCTATGTGGAGCGGGCTGCGTACATTTTGTACGTTGATGATGATTGGCGCATGGAGTATTGCATCGCAATGGGATGCCGGTGCCAATGCATTAACGCTGGCAGCAATTAGCTGCGTACTCTACTCCGCCGTCGCAGCACCGTTTAAGTCGTTGTCACTTCTGATGCGCACGCTGGTGTTACTTTCGCTATTCAGCTTTGTGGTCAAATTTGGCCTGATGGTGCAGATTAGCGATCTGTGGCAATTTTTACTGTTTCTCTTTCCACTGCTGGCGACAATGCAGCTTCTTAAATTGCAGATGCCAAAATTTGCCGCATTGTGGGGGCAACTGATTGTTTTTATGGGTTCTTTTATCGCTGTCACTAATCCCCCGGTGTATGATTTTGCTGATTTTCTTAACGATAATCTGGCAAAAATTGTTGGCGTCGCGTTGGCGTGGCTAGCGTTCGCCATTCTGCGACCTGGGTCTGACGCTCGTAAAAGCCGTCGTCATATTCGCGCGCTGCGCCGGGATTTTGTCGATCAGCTAAGCCGCCATCCAACACTGAGTGAAAGCGAATTTGAATCGCTCACTTATCATCACGTCAGTCAGTTGAGTAACAGCCAGGATGCGCTGGCTCGCCGTTGGTTATTACGCTGGGGTGTAGTGCTGCTGAACTGTTCTCATGTTGTCTGGCAATTGCGCGACTGGGAATCGCGTTCCGATCCGTTATCGCGAGTACGGGATAACTGTATTTCACTGTTGCGGGGAGTGATGAGTGAGCGTGGCGTTCAGCAAAAATCACTGGCGGCCACACTTGAAGAATTACAGCGGATTTGCGACAGCCTTGCCCGTCATCATCAACCTGCCGCCCGTGAGCTGGCGGCAATTGTCTGGCGGCTGTACTGCTCGCTTTCGCAACTTGAGCAAGCACCACCGCAAGGTACGCTGGCCTCTTAATTACTTAATTACACCACAGGCATAGCGTTCACCGCCACCGCCCAGCGGTTTAGGTTGATCGGACATATTATCGCCGCCAACGTGGACCATCAGCGCTTTGTCTTTGATTTCATCCAGTGATTTCAGACGAGGCGCGATGACGGCATCGGTAGCTTTGCCGTCATTATTGACGACCAGTGCAGGCAGATCGCCTAAATGCCCGGCACCTTCTGGCCCTTCATGTTTACCGGTATTTGTGGATCAAGATGCCCGCCTGCGGATTCCGCGGCGCTGGCTTTGCCATCTTTGGTGGCTGGCTGGCAGCTTCCTTTGGCATGAATATGGAAGCCATGTTCACCGGGGGGTAATGCTTTCAGATCGGGCGAAAACTCCAGACCTTTATCGGTTTCAGTAATGGTGACGCTACCAATTGACTGCCCTACCCCTTGCGACGTGACGAGGTTCATCTCGACTTTTTCACTGGCAGCTTGTGCGCCGGTTGCAACAACCAGCGCCAGAATAGCCAGACTAAAACGTTTCATAGGACCTCCGTTCATTGTGCATTCCTGAATAAGTGTAAACCAGTGACACATTTTTGAACGGCGGCTATTCCTAAAAGTGCTTACGGTACGTCGTACCCCAGTGCCGCTTTACGGATACGAAACCATTGTTGACGGGTCATTTTCAGTGTTTCTGCTTCGACAGCTGCCCGTACGCGCTCAATTTTACCTGAACCGATAATTGGCAGCGGCTGCGATGGTAAACGTAATACCCAGGCGTAAACCACCTGTTCAATCGAGCCCGCGTTTAACTCCTCTGCCACCACAGCCAGTTCATCACGCAGCGGCTGGAAATAATCATCATTAAACAGACGACCACCACCAAGGCAGGACCACGCCATCGGACGAACACGCAGTTGTTGTAGTTGGTCGAGCGTGCCATCCAGCAGTAACGGCTGATGCACCGGGGATATTTCCACCTGATTAGTGGCAAGGGTAAACGGCAGACGTGATTGCAACAGGGCAAATTGCGCAGGCGTAAAGTTCGATACGCCAAAATGACGCACTTTGCCGCTCTGATGCAGATGTTTGAACGCGTCCGCCACTTCATCGGCATCCATTAACGGGTCTGGTCGGTGGATTAACAGCAGATCCAGATGATCGGTCGCGAGATTAATTAGCGACTGTTCGGCGCTCTTAATGATGTGATCGCGGTCAGTGATGTAATGACCAATGACGTTTTCTTCACGCGCGGTCGTCGCGATACCGCATTTACTGACGATTTCCATCCGTTCACGCAGGTGAGGTGCCAGTTTCAGTGCCTCGCCAAACGCCGCTTCGCACTGATAGCCACCATAAATATCAGCATGGTCCACGGTGGTCACGCCGAGATCCAGATGCTCTTCAATAAAACTGACCAGCTGGCGGGCGGACATATTCCAGTCCATCAATCGCCAGTAGCCCATCACAAAACGGGAAAACTCCGGGCCTTGCGGCGCAATAGTAATACGCTGAACCATAATCGCTTCCTCTTATCAGATATGAGAGGAGTATACGCAAGATTAGGCTCAAAAGAGTGATGGTTGCTCCGGTTCGTCTGATGACGCTGGCTTATTTGCGCGTAATTTGCGCATTAATCGCTGCCGACAAAGGCGCAGCACCTCTTGTTTTTCGCCATCGCTCATTTTATTCCAGTTAAAACGCTCATCACGACTACGAAAACAGCCGCGACAAAACCCGCGTTCGTCAGACTGGCAAATTCCCCGGCACGGGCTCTGGACGGGAAAGAACTCTAATTGCTCCGCCACTTCGCCCTCCTCAGATAAGATTATTACCATTATTGAAGCTGTTAATGTCCAAAGTAGCAACTTTGCTTGCACTAGACCGACTGGTCTACTACACTCCAACGCATGAACAAACACACCGAACATGATACTCGCGAACATCTCCTGGCGACGGGCGAGCAACTTTGACTGCAACGTGGATTCACCGGGATGGGGCTAAGCGAACTCCTAAAAACCGCTGAAGTGCCGAAAGGGTCCTTCTATCACTACTTTCGCTCTAAAGAAGCGTTTGGCGTTGCCATGCTTGAGCGTCATTACGCCGCATATCACCAGCGACTGACTGAGTTGCTGCAATCCGGCGAAGGTAACTACCGCGACCGCATACTGGCTTATTACCAGCAAACACTGAACCAGTTTTGCCAACATGGAACCATCAGTGGTTGCCTGACAGTAAAACTCTCTGCCGAAGTGTGCGATCTGTCAGAAGATATGCGTAGCGCGATGGATAAAGGCGCTCGCGGCGTGATTGCCCTGCTCTCTCAGGCGCTGGAAAATGGCCATGAGAACCACTGTTTAACCTTTTGTGGCGAACCGCTGCAACAGGCACAAGTGCTTTACGCACTATGGCTGGGTGCGAATCTGCAGGCCAAAATTTCGCGCAATTCCGAGCCACTGGAAAACGCGCTGGCACATGTAAAAACCATTATTGCGACGCCTGCCGTTTAGCAGGCATTTTTTATCACCAGACGACCGGGAGCCTTTATGTCATCTGAAAAACTGTATTCCCCACTGAAAGTGGGCGCAATAACTGCGGCAAACCGTATTTTTATGGCACCGCTGACGCGTCTGCGCAGTATTGAACCGGGTGACATCCCTACCCCGTTGATGGCGGAATACTATCGCCAACGTGCCAGTGCCGGTTTGATTATTAGCGAAGCCACGCAAATTTCTGCCCAGGCAAAAGGGTATGCTGGTGCACCTGGCATCCATAGTCCGGAACAAATTGCCGCATGGAAAAAAATTACCGCTGGCGTTCATGCTGAAAATGGTCATATGGCCGTACAGCTGTGGCACACTGGACGCATTTCTCACGCCAGCCTGCAACCTGGCGGTCAGGCACCGGTAGCGCCTTCAGCACTTAGCGCGGGAACACGTACTTCTCTGCGCGATGAAAATGGTCAGGCGATCCGTGTTGAAACATCCATGCCGCGTGCGCTTGAACTGGAAGAGATTCCAGGTATCGTCAATGATTTCCGTCAGGCCATTGCTAACGCGCGTGAAGCCGGTTTTGATCTGGTAGAGCTCCACTCTGCTCACGGTTATTTGCTGCATCAGTTCCTTTCCCCTTCTTCAAACCATCGTACCGATCAGTACGGCGGCAGCGTGGAAAATCGCGCACGTTTGGTACTGGAAGTGGTCGATGCCGGGATTGAAGAATGGGGTGCCGATCGCATTGGCATTCGCGTTTCGCCAATCGGTACTTTCCAGAACACAGATAACGGCCCGAATGAAGAAGCCGATGCACTGTATCTGATTGAACAACTGGGTAAACGCGGCATTGCTTATCTGCATATGTCAGAACCAGATTGGGCGGGGGGTGAACCGTATACTGATGCGTTCCGCGAAAAAGTACGCGCCCGTTTCCACGGTCCGATTATCGGCGCAGGTGCATACACAGTAGAAAAAGCTGAAACGCTGATCGGCAAAGGGTTAATTGATGCGGTGGCATTTGGTCGTGACTGGATTGCGAACCCGGATCTGGTCGCCCGCTTGCAACGCAAAGCTGAGCTTAACCCACAGCGTGCCGAAAGTTTCTACGGTGGCGGCGCGGAAGGCTACACTGATTACCCGACGCTGTAATCCAACATTGCGAGCGGCGTAAAGCCGCCGCTATACTAAAACAACATTTTGAATCTGTTAGCCATTTTGAGGATAAAAAGATGCGTCTTCTTCATACCATGCTGCGCGTTGGCGATTTGCAACGCTCCATCGATTTTTATACCAAAGTGCTGGGCATGAAACTGCTGCGTACCAGCGAAAACCCGGAATACAAATACTCACTGGCGTTTGTTGGCTACGGCCCGGAAACCGAAGAAGCGGTGATTGAACTGACCTACAACTGGGGCGTGGATAAATACGAACTCGGCACTGCTTATGGTCACATCGCGCTTAGCGTAGATAACGCCGCTGAAGCGTGCGAAAAAATCCGTCAAAACGGGGGTAACGTGACCCGTGAAGCGGGTCCGGTAAAAGGCGGTACTACGGTTATCGCGTTTGTGGAAGATCCGGACGGTTACAAAATTGAGTTAATCGAAGAGAAAGACGCCGGTCGCGGTCTGGGCAACTAATCTCCTGCCGGGCGTGAACTCATCGCGCCCGCATCTTTACTGCATCGACAAGTAATATTTGTCATAATGCGCGCTGCAATTTATCCGTATTAAGAGAATCAGATGTCCGATAACGCTCAACTTACCGGTCTGTGCGACCGTTTTCGTGGTTTTTATCCTGTTGTGATCGATGTTGAAACAGCCGGATTTAACGCCAAAACCGATGCGCTGCTTGAGATTGCCGCCATCACCCTGAAAATGGATGAACAAGGCTGGCTGATGCCGGACACCACATTACATTTCCACGTCGAACCATTTGTCGGCGCAAATTTGCAGCCAGAGGCCCTCGCCTTCAACGGTATTGACCCGAACGATCCCGATCGCGGCGCGGTCAGCGAATACGAGGCGCTGCACGAAATTTTTAAAGTTGTACGTAAAGGTATTAAAGCGAGCGGCTGTAACCGCGCCATTATGGTGGCGCACAATGCCAATTTTGATCACAGCTTTATGATGGCCGCCGCAGAACGCGCCTCACTGAAACGTAACCCGTTCCATCCTTTCGCCACTTTTGACACTGCTGCACTGGCCGGGCTGGCACTCGGACAAACCGTATTGTCAAAGGCTTGCCAGACCGCTGGCATGGACTTCGACAGCACCCAGGCGCACTCCGCGCTGTACGACACCGAACGCACTGCTGTGCTGTTTTGTGAAATCGTCAACCGCTGGAAACGTCTGGGAGGCTGGCCGCTACCTGCCGCCGAAGAGGTGTAATCGAGTCGATGCCTGATGACATGCAATGATTCAGGCATCTATAGTGAGGCTATTCCACGCATCCTGCATGATATTCACGGGGAATAGCGTTAATGGCAGATAATCCAGACCCTTCATCGCTCCTGCCGGACGTGTTTTCACCGGCGACCCGCGACTGGTTTCTTCGCGCCTTTAAACAGCCGACCGCTGTCCAGCCGCAAACCTGGCATGTGGCGGCGCGAAGCGAACATGCGCTGGTGATTGCACCGACCGGCTCCGGGAAAACGCTGGCAGCATTTCTCTACGCCCTCGATCGGCTCTTCCGCGAAGGCGGCGAAGATACCCGCGAGGCGCATAAGCGTAAAACCTCACGCATCCTCTATATTTCACCGATAAAAGCCCTGGGCACCGACGTTCAGCGCAACTTGCAGATCCCGTTGAAGGGTATTGCCGATGAACGGCGGCGGCGCGGCGAAACGGAAGTCAATCTTCGCGTAGGGATCCGTACTGGCGATACGCCTGCACAGGAACGCAGCAAACTCACCCGTAATCCGCCGGATATTCTGATCACCACACCCGAATCACTCTATCTGATGCTGACCTCCCGCGCGCGCGAAACGCTACGCGGCGTCGAAACGGTAATTATTGATGAAGTCCACGCGGTAGCGGGCAGTAAACGTGGTGCGCATCTGGCGTTAAGTCTGGAGCGGCTCGATGCGCTGCTCCACACCTCAGCACAGCGAATTGGCCTTTCTGCCACTGTGCGCTCAGCCAGCGATGTGGCAGCATTTCTTGGTGGCGATCGCCCGGTTACGGTAGTCAACCCGCCCGCAATGCGCCATCCGCAGATACGAATTGTCGTACCGGTCGCCAATATGGATGATGTCTCATCGGTCGCCAGCGGCACCGGCGAAGACAGCCATGCCGGCCGGGAAGGCTCCATCTGGCCATATATTGAAACGGGTATCCTTGATGAAGTGTTGCGCCATCGCTCGACCATTGTCTTTACTAATTCACGCGGGCTGGCGGAAAAACTGACGGCACGATTAAATGAGCTTTACGCCGCTCGCTTACAGCGTTCCCCGTCTATCGCCGTTGATGCGGCCCATTTCGAGTCGACCTCCGGCGCAACCTCTAACCGTGTACAAAGTAGCGACGTTTTTATTGCCCGCTCACACCACGGCTCCGTCTCTAAAGAACAACGAGCAATCACCGAACAGGCGCTGAAATCGGGTGAATTACGCTGCGTGGTCGCAACCTCCAGTCTTGAACTGGGGATTGATATGGGCGCGGTGGATCTGGTGATTCAGGTGGCAACGCCGCTTTCTGTTGCCAGTGGGTTACAACGCATTGGACGTGCCGGACATCAGGTTGGCGGTGTATCTAAAGGGCTGTTTTTCCCCCGTACCCGGCGTGATTTAGTCGATTCCGCAGTCATTGTAGAGTGTATGTTCGCAGGCAGGCTGGAAAACCTGACACCACCGCATAATCCTCTCGACGTCCTTGCGCAGCAAACCGTTGCCGCCGCGGCGATGGATGCATTACAGGTAGACGAATGGTACTCCCGCGTACGCCGTGCCGCACCGTGGAAAGATCTGCCAAGACGTGTTTTTGACGCCACGCTGGATATGCTTTCCGGGCGCTATCCCTCTGGCGATTTTTCTGCTTTTCGCCCCAAACTGGTCTGGAACAGGGAGACCGGGATATTGACCGCCCGACCTGGCGCTCAATTGTTGGCGGTTACCAGCGGCGGCACCATTCCGGATCGTGGCATGTATAGCGTGTTATTACCCGAAGGTGAAGAAAAGGCCGGTTCGCGGCGGGTGGGTGAACTGGATGAGGAGATGGTATATGAGTCGCGGGTGAACGACATTATCACTCTCGGCGCTACCTCATGGCGGATCCAGCAAATCACCCGCGATCAGGTGATTGTGACTCCTGCTCCGGGTCGTTCTGCCCGGCTCCCCTTCTGGCGTGGTGAAGGTAACGGACGTCCGGCTGAATTAGGCGAGATGATCGGCGATTTTCTTCATTTGCTGGCGGATGGCGCGTTCTTTTCCGGGACTATTCCCCCGTGGCTGGCAGAAGAAAATACGATCGCCAATATTCAGGGGTTGATTGACGAGCAGCGCAACGCGACGGGTATCGTTCCGGGTAGTCGTCATCTTGTCCTCGAACGGTGCCGTGATGAAATTGGTGACTGGCGTATTATTTTGCACTCTCCCTATGGAAGACGGGTGCATGAACCCTGGGCGCTGGCGATTGCCGGGCGAATACATGCGCTATGGGGCGCTGACGCGTCGGTGGTCGCCAGTGATGACGGCATTGTTGCACGTATTCCTGACACCGATGGTAAATTGCCCGATGCCGCGATTTTTTTGTTTGAACCAGAAAAGTTGCTGCAAATTGTCCGCGAGGCGGTAGGCAGCTCGGCACTTTTCGCCGCCCGTTTTCGCGAATGCGCCGCGCGGGCATTATTAATGCCGGGGCGCACTCCGGGCCATCGCACCCCGCTTTGGCAACAACGGCTGCGCGCCAGTCAGTTGCTGGAAATCGCTCAGGGATATCCGGATTTTCCGGTCATTCTCGAAACCCTACGCGAATGTCTGCAAGATGTTTATGATCTTCCCGCACTGGAACGTTTGATGCGTCGCCTGAACGGTGGCGAAATTCAAATATCCGATGTAACGACCACTACGCCCTCGCCTTTCGCCGCCAGTTTATTGTTCGGCTATGTCGCGGAATTTATGTACCAGAGCGACGCCCCGCTGGCAGAGCGCCGGGCATCCGTACTGTCGCTGGACAGCGAGTTACTGCGCAATCTACTCGGACAGGTCGATCCGGGGGAATTACTCGACCCGCAGGTCATTCGCCAGGTGGAAGAAGAGTTGCAACGACTGGCTCCTGGCAGAAGAGCGAAAGGTGAAGAAGGATTGTTCGACCTGCTGCGCGAACTGGGGCCAATGACCGTTGAAGACCTGGCGCAACGGCATACAGGCAGCAGTGAAGAGGTTGCGTCGTATCTGGAAAATCTTCTTGCAGTAAAACGAATCTTCCCAGCGATGATTAGCGGACAGGAGCGTCTTGCCTGTATGGATGATGCCGCCAGGCTGCGCGATGCCCTCGGCGTACGACTACCAGAGTCACTGCCAGAGATTTATTTACATAGAGTCAGTTACCCGCTTCGCGACCTCTTTCTGCGCTATCTCCGGGCTCATGCTCTGGTCACGGCTGAACAACTGGCTCATGAGTTTAGTCTCGGTATTGCCATTGTCGAAGAGCAGCTTCAGCAACTGCGTGAACAGGGTCTGGTGATGAATCTGCAACAAGACATCTGGGTGAGCGATGAAGTATTTCGTCGTCTGCGTTTGCGCTCGCTGCAAGCCGCCAGAGAAGCGACACGTCCCGTTGCGGCCACGACCTATGCGCGATTGCTGCTGGAACGTCAGGGCGTATTACCCGCCACCGATGGTAGCCCGGCACTCTTTGCCTCAACATCGCCAGGCGTTTATGAGGGCGTAGATGGCGTGATGCGGGTGATCGAACAGCTTGCAGGAGTCGGTTTACCCGCCTCACTCTGGGAAAGCCAGATCCTGCCTGCCCGCGTACGCGACTATTCGTCAGAAATGCTCGATGAATTACTGGCAACCGGTGCGGTTATCTGGTCGGGGCAAAAAAAACTGGGTGAAGATGACGGCCTGGTGGCACTGCATCTACAGGAATATGCTGCAGAATCGTTCACTCCCGCCGAAGCGGATCAGGCGAATCGTTCGGCGCTGCAACAAGCGATAGTCGCTGTTCTGGCTGACGGAGGAGCCTGGTTTGCACAACAAATCAGCCAACGGATACGCGACAAAATCGGCGAATCGGTTGATCTCTCTGCCCTGCAAGAGGCGTTATGGGCGCTGGTCTGGCAAGGCGTCATCACCAGCGACATTTGGGCACCGTTACGCGCCCTCACCCGCAGCAGTTCCAACGCACGCACCTCAACTCGCCGCAGTCACCGGGCTCGTCGTGGACGTCCTGTCTATGCGCAACCCGTCTCGCCGCGGGTATCTTACAACACACCAAAGCTGGCCGGACGCTGGTCGTTATTGCAGGTGGAGCCACTAAACGATACCGAAAGGATGCTGGCGCTGGCGGAAAATATGCTCGACCGCTACGGCATCATCAGTCGTCAGGCGGTGATAGCCGAAAATATCCCTGGCGGGTTTCCATCGATGCAAACGCTTTGTCGAAGTATGGAAGACTCCGGGCGAATTATGCGAGGTCGTTTTGTAGAAGGTCTGGGTGGCGCGCAATTCGCTGAACGTCTGACTATTGACCGATTGCGCGATCTGGCGACACAAGCCACGCAAACGCGCCACTATACACCAGTGGCGCTCTCTGCCAACGATCCGGCTAATGTGTGGGGAAATCTTCTGCCCTGGCCTGCACATCCGGCAACGCTGGTTCCAACGCGTCGGGCGGGTGCGCTGGTGGTCGTTTCTGGCGGCAAATTGTTACTCTATCTGGCGCAAGGTGGCAAAAAAATGCTGGTCTGGCAGGAAAAAGAGGAATTACTCGCCCCAGAGGTTTTCCACGCGCTGACTACCGCACTGCGTCGCGAACCACGGCTGCGCTTTACGCTAACAGAAGTGAATGATCTACCGGTCCGGCAAACGCCGATGTTTACGCTGCTGCGTGAGGCGGGATTTTCAAGTTCGCCACAAGGGCTGGATTGGGGATAGAGAAAGGACTGACGGATGCCCGTTCGCATCCGTCAGTATTGCAGGACGGATTATTCCGCGTCCGGCTCTTCAGACTTGTATTTAGCGGCAGTTTCTTTGATCAGCTGCTGCAGTTCGCCACGCTGATACATTTCGATCACGATATCACAACCGCCGACCAGCTCGCCGTCAACCCACAGTTGCGGGAAGGTCGGCCAGTTAGCATATTTCGGCAGTTCCGCACGAATGTCCGGATTCTGCAGAATATCAACATAGGCAAAACGTTCGCCACATGCGGCAAGCGCCTGGACTGCCTGGGCAGAGAAACCGCAGCTCGGCAGTTTCGGTGAACCTTTCATGTACAGCAGGATCGGGTTTTCAGCAATCTGGCGTTGGATTTTTTCGATAGTGGTGCTCATTGTCTTGCTTCCTCAAACTTCTTTACGGCAGTAATCTGACATTGTAGCGGGTCAGTGCGGCATCGGAAAATAACATTTTCATCACGCTTTTGCTATTTTATCCCTTTGCTCTATTTGTTGCATTTCAAATATTCGTTTCTTCTCTGATGCCGGCAAACTGGCGTATTTATAACCATTTTTAGCTTTCACTGCTGCATTTTTTTGCGCTCGCCAACGAAACGTATTTTTTAACAATAAAAGCTATTAACTTTCTCTTCTTCTATGCATTAGAATCATCAAGTTTTGTAAATCAGACGCAGGCATGATAGACCTGCCTTAACAGAGGGACGCTCAGTGGCGCGGATAAACCGTATTTCGATCACGCTCTGTGCTTTACTTTTTACCACCCTGCCTTTAACGCCTATGGCCCATGCTTCAAAGCAAGCCAGGGAGAGTTCTGCTACCACTCATATCACCAAAAAAGCAGATAAAAAGAAAAGCACGGCAACCACCAAAAAGACCCAGAAAACAGCGAAAAAAGCCGCCAGTAAAAGTACGACCAAAAGCAAAACCGCTTCTTCCGTTAAAAAATCTTCCATTACCGCTTCTAAAAACGCCAAAACTCGCAGCAAACACGCCGTCAATAAAACGGCCTCAGCCAGCTTTACCGAAAAGTGTACCAAACGTAAGGGCTATAAATCGCATTGTGTGAAAGTCAAAAATGCCGCGTCAGGAACTCTTGCCGACGCGCACAAAGCGAAGGTGCAAAAAGCTACGAAAGTGGCAATGAATAAACTGATGCAGCAAATTGGTAAGCCATATCGTTGGGGTGGCAGCTCACCGCGTACCGGTTTTGATTGCAGCGGCCTGGTTTATTACGCTTATAAAGATTTGGTGAAAATTCGTATTCCGCGTACGGCGAATGAAATGTATCACCTGCGTGATGCAGCGCCAATCGAACGTAGTGAACTGAAAAACGGCGACCTGGTCTTTTTCCGTACTCAGGGACGCGGCACAGCCGATCATGTCGGCGTGTATGTCGGCAACGGTAAATTTATTCAGTCACCGCGCACAGGTCAGGAAATTCAAATCACTTCTCTCAGTGAAGACTACTGGCAGCGCCACTATGTTGGCGCTCGTCGGGTAATGACCCCAAAAACACTTCGCTAAAACTTTACCCTGTTGTTACGGCAACAGGGTAAGTTCATCTTTTGTCTCACCTTTTAATTTGCTACCCTATCCATACGCACAATAAGGCTATTGTACGTATGCAAATTAATAATAAAGGAGAGTAGCAATGTCATTCGAATTACCTGCACTACCATATGCTAAAGATGCTCTGGCACCGCACATTTCTGCGGAAACCATCGAGTATCACTACGGCAAGCACCATCAGACTTATGTCACTAACCTGAACAACCTGATTAAAGGTACCGCGTTTGAAGGTAAATCACTGGAAGAGATTATTCGCAGCTCTGAAGGTGGCGTATTCAACAACGCAGCTCAGGTCTGGAACCATACTTTCTACTGGAACTGCCTGGCACCGAACGCCGGTGGCGAACCGACTGGAAAAGTCGCTGAAGCTATCGCCGCATCTTTTGGCAGCTTTGCCGATTTCAAAGCGCAGTTTACTGATGCAGCGATCAAAAACTTTGGTTCTGGCTGGACCTGGCTGGTGAAAAACAGCGATGGCAAGCTGGCTATCGTTTCAACCTCTAACGCGGGTACTCCACTGACCACCGATGCAACTCCGCTGCTGACCGTTGATGTCTGGGAACACGCTTATTACATCGACTATCGCAATGCACGTCCTGGCTATCTGGAGCACTTCTGGGCGCTGGTGAACTGGGAATTCGTAGCGAAAAATCTCGCTGCATAATAACTGATGGCAAATGCAGCATTGCCTGAAGCGCTACGCTTATCAGGCCTACGCGGATCATCGATGTAGGTCGGATAAGGCACTCGCCGCATCCGACAAGCGCTGCATGATACGACGCCTAACGCGTCTTTTCATGTCAACGCGGATGAGTCGTTAACACCGCATCCGGCAAGATAAATCGCACGTTGTCAGCAACTGTAACGCAGAAGGTTATCCTTCTGCGTTTTTGTTTAATTAGCTGTTAGCAACGCAAACTGTTTCAGGTTGTTTTCTGGCTGACATAAACACCAGCAATAATGCCAGTCCCGCGACAATCGCTCCCATCACCGGCACAAAGCTGTATCCCAGCCCAGCGGAAATTACCGCACCACCAGCAGCTGCTCCCAGCGCATTTCCAAGATTAAAGGCACCAATATTGACTGATGAAGACAGACCCGGCGCTTCACTGGCGACACGCATCACGCGCATCTGTAACGGCGGTACGACCGCAAAGGTTGCTGCGCCCCACACCACCATGCTAATAGCTGCGCCGAACTCATTGCGGGCCAGGAACGGGATTGCCAGCATAATCACCATCAGCAGCAACAAAAAGCCTTTCAACGTGCCGTTAACTGAACGATCTGCCAGTTTGCCGCCGAGATAGTTACCGATAGAGAATCCGACACCAATCAGCACCAGCATTGCTGTGACGAACACCGGTGTTGCGTGGGTAATACTTTGCAGTACCGGAGAGATATAGGTGTAGAGAGTAAACATTGCACCAGCTCCCAGTACCGTCGTCAGCAATGCAGACAGCACCTGCGGACGCATTAATACCGCCAGCTCTTTTTTCACTTCAGGTCGTGCCCCTGCACCACCTTTAGGTAATGAGAAGAACAGACTTACCATTGAAATCACTCCCAGCCCCGCCGTTGCCAGAAATGACATCCGCCAGCCGATGGTTTCACCCAACCAGGTCGCCGCCGGCACGCCACCGATATTTGCCAGGGTTAACCCCATAAACATAGTGGCAACTGCGCTGGCCTGTTTATGTTTTGGCACCACGCTTGCGGCCACGACTGAACCCAAACCAAAAAATGCTCCGTGATTCAGGCTGATCAAAATGCGTGAAAGCATCAGGGTCATATAATCCGGCGCGATGGCGGAAAGAACGTTGCCTAGCGTGAAAATTGCCATCAGGAAAATCAACGCACTGCGGCGGGCACGATGAGAAAGTAGAAGCGTCATCAGCGGCGCGCCCACCATTACGCCAACTGCATAGGCACTGATTAACATTCCGGCAGCGGGAATCGAGACATCCACACCGCGCGCAATGACGGGCAACAAGCCCATTGGCGAGAACTCCGTTGTCCCGATACCAAACGCGCCAATCGCCAGCGCCAGCAACGGATAGTTAATTTTCATGCCTTATCTCCACCTCTTCGCGTCATTACGCGATATTCATTAAAGTGGCGAAAGCATGACAGCAATCACAAAAAAATGAAAATAACAAAAAGAGAAAACACTTTTGCCATTTTGCTAACAAACAGGAAGGAGATGCGAGGGAGAACGCGCTCCCTCGAGAGGAAATCAGTGCAGCGCGGCAGTCAAACCCACGGCTACGATCAAACCGAGGACGATAATCGTTGTTACCAGTGAAAATTTAAGGTCGGTGCTCATCAAGTTTTCTCCTTTTTTATTACCACACAAAAAGTGATATTACGCATTTTTACACACTGTGATGAAAAAATCTCCCGTCATTTATAATGATAAGTGTTTTTACCACTTCCCCTTTTCGTCAAGATCGGCCAAAATTCCACGCTTACACTATTTGCGTACTGGCCATTGACCCCTTCCTGACGCTCCGTGTCGTTTTTCCGGCGTACCGCAACACTTTTGTTGTGCGTAAGGTGTGTAAAGGCAAACGTTTACCTTGCGATTTTGCAGGAGCTGAAGTTAGGGTCTGGAGTGAAATGGAATGGCAACAATAAAAGATGTAGCGAAACGAGCAAACGTTTCCACTACAACTGTGTCACACGTGATCAACAAAACACGTTTCGTCGCTGAAGAAACGCGCAACGCCGTGTGGGCAGCGATTAAAGAATTACACTACTCCCCTAGCGCGGTGGCGCGTAGCCTGAAGGTTAACCACACCAAGTCTATCGGTTTGCTGGCGACCAGCAGCGAAGCGGCCTATTTTGCCGAGATCATTGAAGCGGTTGAAAAAAATTGCTTCCAGAAAGGTTACACCCTGATTCTGGGTAATGCGTGGAACAATCTTGAGAAACAGCGGGCTTATCTGTCGATGATGGCGCAAAAACGCGTCGATGGTCTGCTGGTGATGTGTTCTGAGTACCCAGAGCCGTTGCTGGCGATGCTGGAAGAGTATCGCCATATCCCAATGGTGGTGATGGACTGGGGTGAAGCAAAAGCTGACTTCACCGATGCGGTCATTGATAACGCGTTTGAAGGCGGCTACATGGCCGGGCGTTATCTGATTGAACGCGGTCACCGCGAAATCGGCGTTATCCCCGGCCCGCTGGAACGTAACACTGGCGCAGGCCGCCTTGCCGGTTTTATGAAGGCGATGGAAGAAGCAATGATCAAGGTGCCGGAAAGCTGGATTGTGCAGGGTGATTTTGAACCTGAATCCGGTTATCGCGCCATGCAGCAAATCCTGTCGCAGCCGCATCGCCCTACTGCCGTCTTCTGTGGTGGCGATATCATGGCAATGGGCGCACTTTGTGCTGCTGATGAAATGGGCCTGCGCGTCCCGCAGGATGTTTCGCTGATCGGTTATGATAACGTGCGCAACGCCCGCTATTTTACGCCGGCGCTGACCACGATCCATCAGCCAAAAGATTCGCTGGGCGAAACGGCGTTCAACAT